>JAESGX010000064.1_pt1 | contig 202622 bp, 201 predicted proteins | sample 9269801 | NCBI WGS metagenome assembly JAESGX01 (sample SAMN16773122, study PRJNA677054) | algae metagenome | isolation source: Pleurocapsa minor GSE-CHR-MK-17-07R and co-occurring heterotrophs from wet... | place: USA: Lower Calf Creek Falls, Grand Staircase Escalante National Monument, UT ... | reverse complement strand
CGGTCCGTGGTGACTTGCTCGTGTGGATACTCTCTAAAATCCCACACGGGGCTGCGGGCTCAGCTGAAAGCCCGGCGTTCCGCGCGCCCTTGGGTTTACCCGAGGGAATGGAATGCGAGACGGGACGACGGGCGCGCCCGCGCCGGCCAAAGAACAGGGCCAGCGGAGCTTTGCTTTTTCTTGTCCCTCCCCTGCAAGGGGAGGGTGGCTCCGAGCGAAGCGAGGAGTCGGGTGGGGTCGGCTCGATATAACTTGACCCCCACCCCGCTCGCTGCGCTCGCGACCCTCCCCCGCAAGCGTGGGAGGGATAAGAAAGGCGGCGTCACCGTCCTCACGCCCCCGAATCCGGTAAACTCCCGCCATGCCTGTCCGTCAGCTCGCCCAGACCATGGTCAACCGCATCGCCGCCGGCGAAGTGGTGGAGCGGCCTGCCAGCGCGGTGAAGGAACTGGTCGAGAACGCGCTCGATGCCGGCGCCAGCAAAATCGAGATCGTCACCGATGGCGGCGGACGGCGGCTGATCCGCGTTACCGACGACGGCACCGGCATGACGCGCGACGACCTCGAACTCGCGGTCGAGCGCCATGCCACCTCCAAGCTCACCGATGACGACGACCTGATGGCGATCGCAACGCTCGGCTTTCGCGGCGAGGCGCTGCCGTCGATCGGCTCGGTGTCGAAGCTCTCGGTCACCACCCGGCATGCCAGCGAGCCGCATGGCTGGACGCTCACCGTCGACGCCGGGGCGAAGTCGCAAACGGCACCGGCCGCGCTCAATGCCGGCACCCGCGTCGAGGTGCGCGATCTGTTCTACGCCACGCCCGCGCGTCTGAAATTCATGAAGAGCGAACGCGCCGAAGGCGAAGCGGTGCGCGAGGTGGTGCGGCGCCTTGCGATGAGCCGGCCGGATGTCGCCTTCACGTTGGCGGGTGAGGAGCGGGCGCATGTGACCTGGCCCGCCGCCCTGCCGGGGCCGGCCGGGCGGCTCATGCGCCTCGGCGATATTCTCGGCGCCGATTTCCGCGCCAATGCGGCGGAGGTGAAAGCGGGGCGCGAGGGGCTTTTCGTCGAGGGTTTCGCGGCGCTGCCGACCTACACCCGTGCCAATTCGCTCGGGCAATATCTGTTCGTCAACGACCGGCCGGTGCGCGACAAGCTTCTGGTCGGCGCGGTGCATGGCGCTTACGCCGATTATCTGCCGCGCGGACGCTATCCGGCGGTGGCGCTGTTTGTGACGATCGATCCGCGCGAGGTCGATGTGAATGTGCATCCGGCCAAGACCGAGGTGCGGTTTCGCGATCCGGGTCTGGTGCGCGGTCTGATCTTCGGCGCACTTCGCGATGCGCTGATGCGCGAAGGTGGGCGCGCTTCAAGCACCGGTGGCGATGCGACGGTGAGCGCGTTTCGCACCGAACCATCGACCCAGCGCGCGGGCTGGGACTGGCAGCGCTCGCCCGCAGCGCCGTATGCGGCGCAATCATATTCCTCGCAAGGCAATACCGGGCTCGGCTTTGCCGAAGCCGCGCAGGCGGTGTTCGACGTCGGACACGCGGGGACAAGCGCGCGAGTGGAGACCATCGAGCCGACCGCCGAAGCACTCGACAAGCCGCTCGGCGCCGCCCGCGCGCAGGTGCATGACAATTACATCGTATCGCAAACCCGCGATGGTCTCGTCATCGTCGATCAGCATGCCGCGCATGAGCGTCTGGTGTATGAGCGGCTGAAGGCTGCGATCGAACGCGACGGCGTGGCGCGGCAGATCCTGCTGATTCCCGAAATCGTCGAAATGGACGAGACCGATGTCGAACGGCTGGTATCGCGCGCGGACGAACTCGCGACCTACGGCCTGGTGCTCGACAGCTTCGGTCCCGGCGCGGTGGCGGTGCGCGAAACCCCGTCGCTGCTGGGCGAAATCGATGCCGGTGCATTGGTGCGCGACCTCGCCGAGCATATGGCGGAATGGGACGATGGACTGCCGCTGGAACGGCGGTTGATGCATGTCGCCGCCACCATGGCCTGCCATGGTTCGGTGCGGTCGGGACGGCGGCTGAAGGGTGAGGAAATGAACGCGCTGTTGCGCGAAATTGAGGTCACGCCCAATTCCGGGCAATGCAATCATGGCCGCCCGACTTATGTGGAATTGAAGCTCTCCGATATCGAACGGTTGTTCGGACGGAGGTGACGACCGCGAACGCGGTGCGCTCCCTCCCCCCTTGCTGGGGAGGGTTGGGGAGGGGGGCTAAGCTGCACACAGAAGGCATTGCGGCCTACCCCCCTCCCGACCGCCTTCGCTTGCGCTTCGGCGGTCGACCTCCCCCGCAAGGGGGGAGGTGACCGGAGCAACTGGCTATATTCGCAAAAACACAATCTCCGTATCGTCGTAATCGCGCCGCTCGATCTCCTCGAAACCCTCCGGCGCAACGAATGCGCCCTTGCTCTCCTCGACCACGATCAGCGCATCGTCCGTCAGCCATCCGCCCGCAAGCGCCGACACAAGCGCCTTCTCCGCAAGCCCCTTGCCATAGGGCGGATCGAGAAACACCAGCGAGAACGGCGCGTTCGGATGCACGTCCCCAAGCCTGGTCGCGTCGCGCCGGAAAATGCGACTTATCCCCGCTGTGCCGAGCGCCTCTATATTCTGGCGGATGAGAGCACGCGCTTCCGCCCCGTCATCCACGAACAGCGCTGACGCCGCGCCGCGCGACAGCGCCTCCAGCCCGAGCGCACCGGTCCCCGAGAAAAGATCGAGCACCCGCGCGCCCTCCACCGGGTCGCCATAGGCATGCATCAGGATATTGAAGATCGACTCGCGGGTGCGGTCGGAGGTCGGCCGGATGGCTTGCGACTTCGGGCCGGTCAGCGTGCGCCCGCGGAAAGTGCCGCCGACAATCCGCATCACCGCTTCCGTTTCGGCGCCCGGTTGCCGCCACGGTCGCGTTTGGTGCGGCCGGTGGCCGGGCGATCCGACGGCTTGAAGCGCTCGCGCAATTTCTGCGCCTTGCTCTTTTTCGGCTTTGGGGCTTCAGGTTCTGCCTTCTCGGATTTCCCGCGCGCTTTCCGCTCGACCGGCTCCTCTTCCGGCTCTTCGACCATCGCGATCGGTCCGGTGAAATCCGCTTCCGCTTGCGTCGCGATGCGCTCGCCGAGCTGTTCGCGCAGATGCCGCGTGCGTATCTCTTCCACTTCGCCTTCAGGCAGGTCGCCGAGCTGGAACGGCCCGAACGATACCCGGATCAGACGGTTCACCCGCAGACCCAGATACTCCAGCACGTTGCGGACTTCGCGGTTCTTGCCCTCGCGGATCGCAAAGGTGAGCCAGACATTGGCGCCCTGGACGCGGTCGACCGTGGCCTCGATAGCGCCATATCGAACGCCGTCGACGGTGACGCCCTTGCGCAACGCATCGAGCTGCGGCTGCAGGACCTGGCCATGCGCACGCACCCGATAGCGCCGCAGCCAGCCGGTGGCCGGCAGTTCCAGCACCCGCGCCAGCCCGCCGTCATTGGTGAGCAGCAGCAGCCCTTCGGTGTTGAGATCGAGCCGGCCGACGCTGACCACACGCGGCATGGCTTTCGGCAGCTTCTCGAAGATGGTCGGCCGCTTCTCGGGGTCGGCATGCGTGGTCACCAGCCCGCGCGGCTTGTGATAGAGGAACAGCCGCGTGCGCTCGCGCTTCGGCATCGGCTTGCCGTCGACCGCGATGGTGTCGCTTGCGGTCACGTTCAGCGCCGGCGACGCGATGGTCGCCCCGTTCACCGAAACGCGCCCCTCGGCGATCCAGGCTTCCGCCTGGCGCCGCGAGCAGAGCCCGGCGCGGGCCATCACCTTGGCGATGCGGTCGCCTACAGGCGTCGATTCTGTCTTCTGGGCCATGGCAGCCTTATGCCGGGCATTGGCGTGCGAATAAAGCGCCCATATAACGGCGCCAATGTCGAAAAGCTTCATGGACCAGGCGCTCGACCTTGCCCGCGCAGCGGCTGCGGCCGGCGAGGTGCCGGTCGGCTGCGTGGTGGTGCGGGGCGGGGAGGTCATCGGGCGTGGCGCGAACCGCACGCTGACCGACCGCGACCCGACCGCCCATGCCGAAATCCTCGCAATCCGGCAGGCCGCCCAGGCCCTCGGCAGCGAGCGGCTGACCGACTGCGATCTCTATGTCACGCTCGAGCCCTGCACCATGTGCGCGGGCGCGATCTCCTTCGCCCGCATCCGGCGTTTGTATTATGGGGCGGCCGATCCAAAAGGCGGTGCAGTCGACAATGGGGTTCGGTTCTTTGCGTCTCCGACCTGCCATCACCGGCCGGAGGTCTATGCCGGGATCGGGGAGAGCGAGGCCTCGGCGCTGCTGAAGGACTTCTTCGCCGCGCGGCGGTGAGATCAGCGCTGCCGTCCGAAGCTGCACATCGCCTCGGCCGTGTTCGACGCCTGCTGCCATGCCGGCAGACGCGGATCATCGCGACGCAGGCCGTCCACGGCCGCGATCCATGTGTCTTCCGCGCGGTCAAGCCCGTCGGGCCAGCGGCCTTCCGCCTGGATGGTTTCGAGATCGCCGGGTTCAAGCAGCAGGTAATGTCGCCGCAGCCAGTCCTGGTCCATGCCGCGCAGCCAGATATCGCCGCACGACCTGCAACGCAGGAGATCGATATCCGGCGTGCGATGAAACACACATTCGGTGTGCTGTTCGATGCATTCATCAACGTAATAGAGGCGGCGATAGACATTGCGCCCGGAAAAGTCGAGATCGTCGCACTCCATCGCACTGCGTTTGCGGCAGGAACAGCGGCGCGGAAACAGTGTGTCGTAGATCGCGCGCATGTCGACCCGCTCATCGGGATCGGCGGCCCAGGTCACCAATGCGGCATAAAGATCGTCCCCTGCGATCGCATGAAGATCGGTTGCCACGAGGATAGTGTTGGCGGCGTCCATGCCGCCAGGCGCTTCGGCAGCTTGCCAGAAGAACCGGTCCCAGAATGCGCGGCGTGGCTGTGCGTCGGTCATGTGTTCGCCGGGGTCACGTTCACGCTAGGAAACGAGAAGGGGCGAGAGCTTCTCCCGCAGCTCCGCTTTGACCGGTTCGGCGGCCCGCAGGATCGCGCTGGCGCGCAGGAAATCGAGCGTGCGGAAGATGCCGACATTGGGGCGCAGCACGATATCGGGTGCGCCATGCTTCATCTTCTCGTCGATGATGGTCTGCGCCATCGCCAGTATGGTTGCGAGATAGCATTCGAGCGAATCCGGCATGTCGGTGCGGTCGATCGCCGGCGGCCCCGCAATGTCGACTGCGATCACGATATCGGCGAGGCCGCGTACGCGATCGAAGGGCAGAGGATTGGTGGCGCCGCCGTCCACCATCACCCGGCCATCGAACATGACCGGACGGCTCATGCCCGGGATCGCCATCGATGCGGCGACTGCAGACCGCAACGGCCCCGACGAGATCGCGGCCTCGCGCCGCCCAAACAGGTCGGACGCGATCACCGTGAGCGGGATTTGCAGGGCGCTGAAATCGTCCGGCACGCGATCGGGGAGAAACTGGGCGCAGAATTTCTCCGCATCGATGAGCGCGGCGCTGCGCAAACCGGAGGCGATCAAGGACCCGATGCTGCCGCCGGCGCGCGCGGCCAGAAGCTTGCCGAACAGACTGCCGCGGTCGCGTGCCAGCGCGGTGACGTGTGTGCGGATCTCCTTGCCGCTCATGCCTGCAGCGTATGGTGCCCCGATCAGCGCGCCGATCGAGGTGCCCGCAATCGCCACCGGGCGGATACCCATCTCGTCGAGCGTCTCCATCACGGCGATATGCGCCAACCCGCGCGCGCCGCCGCCACCGAGTGCAAGCGCTACGGTTTTCATCGCGCACCCGCCTCTTGTGCGAAGCGCCATGCGGTCGCGGCCAGCGGGCGGATCATCTCCGCCTTGGCCGGTGCATGGTCGCTGGTTGCGGTGCCGTCGCGGACGCGACCGATGATGCCCTGGAGGATCGCGGCGATGCGGAAGAAATTGTAGGCGAGATAGGCCGGCAAATGCGGGCGCGGATCGAGACCGGTGCGCGCTGCGTATCGATCGACATAGTCGGGGAGCGACGGCAGGCCGAGCGCCTTCAGGTCGAGACCCACCAGAGAGCCGGTGCCGGCACGGCTTTCCGAAGGCGGCATGTGCCATTGCATCAGGTGGTAGGAGAAATCGGCCAGCGGATCGCCCAGCGTCGACAACTCCCAATCCAGCACGGCGATGATCGCCGGCTTGTCATGCGCGACCACGGCATTGTCGAGGCGATAATCGCCGTGGACGATCCGCACCGCCTGCTGCGGCGGCACGTTGTGCGGCAGCCAGTCGATCAGACGATCCATGTCCGCGATGGTTTCGGTCTCGGACGCGCGGTATTGCTTCGACCAGCGGTCGACCTGGCGTGCGACATAACCTTCGCCGCGGCCGAAATCAGATAGCCCGATCGCGGCCGGATCGAAGCTGTGAAGCCGTGCAAGCGTTGCATTCATCGAATCGTAGACCGCGCTGCGCTCCGCCGGATTAGAGCCGGGCATGTCCGGATCCCAGAACAGGCGGCCATCGGCAAACCCCATCACATAGAACGCGGTTCCGGCAACGCTCTCGTCGGCCCAATAGGCGAAAGGCTCGGGCACTGGAAAGCTCTGTCGCCACAGCGCCGAGATGATGCGGAATTCCCGGTCCACGGCATGCGCCGAGGGCAGGAGCTTGCCGGGCGGCTTTCGTCGCAGCACGTAGCGGAACTGAGGAGTGTCGAGCAGATAGGTCGGATTGGACTGGCCGCCGCGGAACTGTCGGATCGTCAGCGGGCCGGCGAAGTTCGGAATGCGATCTTCCAGAAATGCGGACAGTCGTGCCGTATCGATCGCAAGCGCAGCCGCGACCTCCTTGGTACCTGAAAAGGTCGCCTGGCGGTCGATGCCTGTCATCGGTCAGGGGCGGAAATATTCGAGCAATGCACGCGCCGTTGCGTCCGGATTTTCTTCGGCAAGGAAGTGGCCGGAATCAATCGCCTTGCCCGATACATCCTTGGCCCAGTCCTTCCAGATCGCGAGCGGCGAGTTCTCGCTCGGGATGCCGGCCGAACCCCACAACGCGATCATCGGCGCGCTGATCTTGTTGCGCGCGGCATGATCGACCTCGTCGTGGCCGAGATCGGTGGTCTCGCCGGCGCGGTAATCCTCGCAGGTGGCATGGATGCGCAGCGGATCGGAGAAGAAAGCGCGGTAATGCGCGAGCGCCCGCGGGTCGAAGGCGGAGAGGTCCTTCGCCTTGGTCCAGCTCGCCATCTTGTAGTCGAGATATTCGATCGGCGCCTTCTCGATCAGCATTTCCGGCATCGGATATTTCTGCGCGAGGAATGTCCAGTGCCAGACCTTCATGGCGAGCGTGTGGTCCATCCGGTGCCACATTTCGAAAGTCGGGATGATGTCGAGCACCGCGAGCTTGATCAGGCGGCCGGGATTGTCGAGCGCAAGCCGATAGGAGACGCGGCCGCCGCGGTCATGCCCGGCGAGATAGAAGCGGGCATGGCCGATCTTCTCCATCAGTTCGATCATGACCTTGGCCATCGACCGCTTGTCGTATGGTGCATGACCCTTGCTGGAGCGCGGTGCGACCGACCAGCCATATCCTGGCAAGTCGGGAATGATGAGTTTGAACTTCGCGGCGAGTGCGGGCGCCACCTTGTGCCACATCACGTTGGTCTGTGCGTAGCCGTGCAGCAAAAGGAGCGGTGCGCCGTCGCCGCCCGAGCGCGCGAAGATGCGGCCGACCTGGGTGTCGATCCAGTGCGATTCAAATCCGGGGAACAGGTCGGCGAGGTCGCTCATGGCTCAGATATTCCAGACGATGCGCTTTATGGACGCCATGCCGGCACGATGTCGGTATGGATAAAGTCGTCGCCCTTGAAGAGGAGGGGCAGGTTGCGGCTTTTTGCGAGCGCATAAGAGAAGCAGTCTCCGAAGTTGAGATGCGCTCGATGCCGCCCTTTGCCATAGAGACTGAATGCAGAGATCACTGCGTCGGCCAGAGCCGCATCGACTGCGACGATGTCGATACGGAAAGTACGAACGAGTGAGCGCACTTTTTCCGCGGCCGTCACGCGTGATCGGCCCGTCAGGGCCATGACCGTTTCGACATAGGTCGCAGCGGAGCAAAAAGTGCCTTCGGTTGCGTCCAGAATTTCGATGAAATGCCCGCGCTCCTCTTCTTCGGTCGCGATCGCAAATAATGCTGACGTATCGACGGCGATCACTTCGGAAGCCCGTGCTCATCGTAACCAATGATCTCATCCGGCGAGCGCGGATCGTCGACAGGCAGGGAGTCGAAATAGGCGAGTAGCTCGGCCAGCTTCTTGCGGTCGATCCGGCCCTTCTTTTTTTCTTTCGGTCCAAGGCGCTGCAGCCGCTCTTCGACAGCGCGCTCGATGGCATCGGTGATGCTCTCGCCGGTCCGCTCAGCGAGTTCCCGGATTTTCGCTTCGGCTTCGGGCTTTTTGATGAAAACGCCCATCTCGCTGGCCTTTGGTATATACTCCAGTTGAGGAAGTATATACTCGAAACGGCGTTCCCGCCTAGGCCCGATCGCTGTCGATCGCCCGCCACCCGATATCCCCCCGGCAGAATCCCTCCGGCCAGCGGATCAAATCCACCGCCGCATAGGCCTGCGCCTGCGCGTCGGCGATGCTGCGGCCCACGGCACAGACATTCAGCACGCGTCCGCCATTGGCGAGGATGCGGTCACCCTCGCGCTTCGTTCCGGCATGGAAAATTTCGACGCCGTCGACCCCCGCCGCCGCGTCCAACCCTTCGATCACCGACCCCTTTTCGTAGTCGCCCGGATAGCCCTTTGCGGCCATCACCACGGTGAGCGCGGCGTCGTCATGCCAGCGCAGATCAAACGACTTCAGTACACCGTCGCGCGCGGCCAGCAGCGCCGGCACAAGGTCCGACTTCAGGCGCAGCATCAGCACCTGGGTTTCAGGATCGCCGAAGCGCACATTATATTCGATCAGCTTCGGGCCGTCTTTGGTGATCATGAGACCGGCGAACAGCACGCCTTTGAAAGGCGAACCCATCTTGGCCATCGCGCGCAGCGTCGGTTCGATGATCTCGGTCATCGTGCGCTTGGTCATCTCGGGCGTCATGATCGGCGCCGGCGAATACGCGCCCATGCCGCCGGTATTCGGTCCCTTGTCGCCATCGAATGCGCGCTTGTGATCCTGCGCGGACGCGAGCGGCATGGCGGTGGTGCCGTCGCACAGCGCGAAGAACGAGGCTTCCTCGCCCTCAAGGAATTCCTCGATCACGACTTCCGCGCCCGCTGCGCCGAGGCCGCCCTCGAACATCATATCGATGGCCTGCAGCGCCTGAGCGAGGCTCTCTGCAACGACCACGCCTTTACCGGCAGCAAGGCCGTCCGCTTTCACCACGATCGGAGCGCCGTGCTTGCGCACGTAATCCTTTGCAGGCTCCGGCGTTGTGAAGCGCTCATAGGCTGCGGTCGGTATATTGTTTGCGCGGCAGATATCCTTGGTAAAGCCTTTCGAGCCTTCGAGCTGCGCCGCTGTCTTGGATGGACCGAACGCCTTGACGCCGGCGGCTTCGAGATCGTCGACGATCCCGGCGCAGAGCGGCGCTTCCGGTCCGACGACGACGAAATCGATGCCTTTGTCCTTGCAAAACGCGATGACCCCCTCATGGTCGGCCGGGTCGAGCGCGACGCATTCGGCTTCTTTCGCGATCCCGGCATTGCCCGGCGCGCAATAGAGGCGGTCCACTAGCGGGCTCGCCGCCATTTTCCAGGTCAGCGCATGTTCGCGTCCGCCGGAGCCGAGCAGAAGGATGTTCATTCGTTGCGAAAAGCCTTATTTCGAGGCCGTTTGTGTAGCATGAAGGACCGACCCCGCAAGCGAATCGCCTGACATGACTGACACTGCCCGCGCCAATGTTGTGGAATTAACCGTCTCTGAGGTGTCGCAGGCCCTCAAGCGCACGGTCGAGGACAATTTCAGTCATGTGCGAGTGCGTGGCGAGATTTCCGGCTATCGCGGTCCGCATTCGTCCGGCCACGTCTATTTCGCGATCAAGGACGAGGGCGCGCGGCTTGATGCGGTGATCTGGAAAATGACCTTCAACCGGCTGCGCTTCAAGCCGGAGGAGGGGCTGGAAGTCATCGTCACCGGCCGCATCACAACCTATCCGGGCCGTTCCAACTATCAGATCGTGATCGAGACTCTGGAGCCTGCCGGCGCCGGCGCGCTGATGATGCTGCTCGAGGAGCGCAAGAAGAAGCTCGCCGCCGAGGGCCTGTTCGACGAGGCGCGCAAGCAATTGCTGCCGTTTCTGCCGACGGTGGTGGGCGTGGTGACGTCACCGACCGGGGCGGTGATCCGCGACATTCTGCATCGATTGTCCGACCGGTTCCCGCGCCAGGTGCTGGTCTGGCCGGTGCGGGTGCAGGGCGACGGCGCCGCGGAGGAGATTGCGGCGGCGATCGAAGGCTTCAACGCCCTCCCGGAGGACGGACCGATCCCGCGTCCCGACATCCTGATCGTGGCACGCGGCGGCGGCTCGCTGGAGGATCTCTGGTGCTTCAACGAAGAGATCGTGGTGCGGGCGGCAGCCGGAAGCATGATCCCGCTGATCTCCGCGGTCGGGCATGAGACCGACATCACGCTGATCGATTTTGCGTCCGACCGGCGTGCACCGACGCCGACGGCTGCAGCCGAAATGGCTGTTCCGGTGCGCTCCGAATTGCTGATGCGGATCGCGACCCAGGCGCGCCGGGTCACCGCCTGCTGGCTGCGCGGTCAGGAGGCGCGCCGGGCCGAACTGCGTGCGGCTGCGCGCGCCTTGCCCTCGCTCGATAATCTGCTGGCCATCCCGCGCCAGCGGCTTGATGCGGCCGGCGACAGGCTGCCGCGCGCATTACAAGCCAATGCGCATGTTCATCACCGGCAATTCGAGCGCATCGCCGGCCGGCTGTCGCCTCAACTCCTGAGCGTGCGTCTGGTGCGTTGCCGGGAATGGATCGCGACGCTCACCCAGCGCGGGGCGCTGTCGCGCAGGGTCTATCTCGAGCGCAGGCGCAGCCGCGTCGAATCCGCCGAGAAGCTGCTCAACGCTTTTTCCTATCGCGCGGTATTGAGTCGCGGCTTCGCGCTGGTTCGCGACCGCAAGGGTTTTCCGCTGCATGCATCATCCGCAGTCACGCCGGGCATGTCGCTCGACATCGAGTTCGCGGATGGGCGCGTCGGCGCCACCGCGGACAAGGAGCCGCGTGGAAAAGCAAAGACCCGCGGCGGCCCTTCAGGGCAGGGCAGCCTGTTCGGCTGACAATACGGCTGAGCCTTGCGCATCTGCGACGCAATTCCTCGATGACATGAGGCGGCTGGACACTCACCGGGAGTCTGTCTTAACTGTTGCGGGAACGGTCGTCTGGGGGACGAGTGTCGGCTTGCTGCAGCAAAGGTGGGTGGCTGAGGGGCGTGGTCGGCATGTTTGTCGGCCAGATGTTTGCACTCAATTTGCTATTTGGCGCCATTGTCTCGGCCCAAATGGTGGCCGCGACGTCCGCCGGTCTTCATCCCATTTGCTACAGCACTGCGTCCGGTTCGGGTGATAGCCAGGACAATCCGGCTTCGGGGCTACGAGCCCACGCCTGCATCGTATGCGCATTCTCGGCGGTCGCCCCATTAATTCCCGTCCCTACTTCGATTTCGTTCGTCCAAGTTGAATCGGCCGTCGCATTCTCTCCCTTCACGCTGTTCGACGTCGATACGAGGCGCCGGCGCGACCCTCGTTTATCTCAGGGACCTCCACAGCAGGCATAACCAAACAAACCTTGTTCGGTTCACCCTTGCCCCTGTTGGAGATTCGTTATGCCACGCCTCTTGCGTGCGCTCTGCGCCGCGTCCGCTGCTGTTGTCGCCTTCCCCGAAGCCGTCCTCGCCCAATCGACCATCTTGCCGCCGGTGACCGTACAAGGTGGCCGGGCGGTGCAACCGGCGCAGCGGCGTGTCCCTGCTCCTGCTCCTGCTCCTGCTCCTGCTCCTGCGGAAGCAGTGGTTGAAGCGCCGGTGGATCCGAATTTGCCGCCGGTCGAAAACACGACCGCCGGGCCCGTTCAGGGCTATCGCGCATTGACCGCGGTCAGCGCCACCAAAACCAATACGCCGTTGGAGCAAATTCCGCAGAATATCGGCGTCGTACCGCGCAGCGTGATCAACGATCAGGTATCGACCACAGTGAGTGAGGCGCTGCTCAACGTCAGCAACGTCCAACCGGTGAATTCTCTCGTCATGGGCAACACAGACTTCTATCCGCTCAAGATTAGAGGCTTTGGCGCTGAGATGTGGCGCGACGGGCTGAACGTTCCCTATCTGGCCGGAGACCGTGATGGCCTGGTCAATGTCGAGCGCATCGAAGTCCTGAAGGGACCCAACGCCATTCTTTACGGTGGTGGGGTGGGTGCGCCGATCGGCGGCGCCGTCAACATTGTCTCGAAATTGCCGACCGACAAGGCCCACAGCGAATACGGGATCATATTCGGCAGCGAAAAATACTGGAATCCGTATTTTGACATCAATCAGCCCCTGAATGCCGAGAAGACCGTGCTGTTTCGCTTCACCGGCGAATACACGGGCAACAAGAGCTTCGTGAATGTGCTGGAGTCCCAGCGTTACAATCTCAATCCCACGCTCACGCTGACCAACAAGTCGGATACGACATTCACGATCCAGGGCTTTGTTTCGCGTCAGCAGCAGCAGGGCTATCAGGGGCTTCCCGTTTACGGCACACTTTTTGGCGACCTCAAGCTCAATCGAGACCTGTTCATCGGCCCGTCGGATATTCCGCAGAGCTACTCGAAATCCAAAGGGGTCACCTTCACCTTCGATCATCAATTCGATGCGGTGTGGTCCACGAACGTCAAGGCGAGGTGGAGCCAGTCGGAATTCGATCAGCTCTCGCAATCTATTTTTGGATCGGATTGCTGCGGCGGATTTCCGCTGGCGCCGTTCCCACCTTTCTGGGGACCGAACAACTGGATTCCCCAGAATATCGAGTTGTTCCAGCAGCAGAAGGAATTCACGATCAACCCGAATTTGCAGGCCCAGTTCGCGCTCGGCCCGATCCGCAACACGTTCCTGATCGGGGCCGACTACACCAACGTGAAAGATCAAGGGTTCATGAACGGGGATACTCTCGGGGCGACTTGCGCCCTGACCGATCCGTTCTGCCCGGTTCCGCTTCCGCTGATCGACCTGAGCAATCCCAACTTCAAGTTCCCCTTCAGCAAGCCAAGTCCGTCCGCTGGCGCCGAGTTCCTGCAGTACTTCAATTTCAATAACACCTACCTCACCAAGGGCGTCTACGCGCAGCTGCAATCCTCGTTCTATGAGCGCGTGCATATTCTGGTCGGCGGTCGATATGCGAATCTGGACATCACCTACAACGAGATGGCTCCGCTTGCCTCGCCCGGAGTTTATGTCACCGATCAAACCAAGTTCTTGCCGCGAGCCGGCGTCGTCGTCGATCTGTTCAAGGGGCTGTCCGCGTTCGCGAGCTACAGCGAAGGCATGAAATGGGCCGGGTTCGTCCCAGTGGCTCAACCGAAACCGGAGTTTTCCAAACAGTCTGAAGGTGGATTGAAATTCAATTTCAATGGTCAGCTATCCGGAACGCTCGCTGCCTTCGAAATCAACCGCGAGAATGTGCCACTCGTCACGGGCCCGGGTCAGGCCATCCTGACTGGGCAGCAGTCGCGCGGCTACGAGGCGGACGTGCTCTATCAACCGGACCGGAACTGGAGCTTCCTGGGCAGCTATGCCTATACGGAAGCCACGTTTTCAGACCCAACCCGATTCAACGGGTTGACCGTCCCCGCCGGAAACCAACTTCCGGGCGTGCCAACCTATTCGGGCCGGCTGTGGGCGAACTACAAGTTCGACTCGAGCGTCCTGCCCGGCTGGAGCGTCGGAGCCGGAATTTACAAGGCGTCGGGCCAGTTCGTGGATCCTACGAATCTCTGGATTACACAAGGCTACTACACCGTCGATGCCAAGCTCGCTTACGAAGACCAGCGCTACAAGCTCGCGATCACCGCGAAGAACCTGACCGGCGAGGAGTATTTCACGCCCTATACATGGTTCGGAGGACAGGTGGCACCAAGCGCTCCCCGCGCGGTCTATGGGCAATTCGCCCTGAAGTTCAACTAGGGGTCGACATGACAATCACCCGCCGCTCGATCAACAAGGGCGTGGCCGGACTTCTGGCGACGCCGCTGCGTGGCGCAAGCGCAGCACCCGTGCACGCACAGGGCTCGACTGTTTACGCGCAGGCTTCGCCACCGCAAGAGCCGGCCGCATCGCATGACATGTCGGCGATGCCCGCGCACTGGATGGGATCGGAACAGATCGCATTTCTTATCTATCCGGAGTTCACGGCACTCGACATGGTTGGGCCGCATCACATGCTGACCAGCTTGATGGGCGCCAAAACTCATCTGGTTGCGAAAACCAGAGACCCTATAAAGAGCGATACCGGGCTCGTCGTCGTGCCATCCGCGACCCTCGATGAGTGTCCGAAGGATCTGGACATCATCTGTGTGCCGGGCGGCACGGCCGGGACGCTGGCGGCGATGCAGGACGATGCCACCATTGCGTTCCTGCGTGACCGCGGTGCGCGTGCCAAGTACGTTACGTCGGTCTGCACCGGTTCGCTTGTTCTTGGCGCCGCCGGGCTGCTGGAAGGCTATGAGGCGACGTCGCATTGGGCGGTCGCGCATCTGCTGCCGATTTTTGGCGCTAAATCCCGGACGGCCCGTGTTGTAAAGGACCGCAATCGGGTGACCGGCGGCGGTGTGACCGCCGGTATTGATTTTGGGTTGTCGCTGGTCGGGCAGTTGAGGGACCGGACTTATGCGGAGGGCGTTCAGCTCATCGCGGAATACGCACCGGATCCCCCCTTCAACGCCGGTACGCCGGGCACGGCACCCGCTGAGGTGAGAGCCATCGTCGATCCGATGTTCGCTGGATTTATCGGTCAGGCAGAGGCGATCGGCCGTGACGCGTTCTCGAAGGCAAAGAGAATGTGAGCGAGCGCTGGTTATCGCTAGCGCGACAGCCATTGCGGAACGCGCTTGAGCGCGTCCGCGCGGGCCTCGGCATTGGTGCCGACGGTGGCGCTGCCACCTATGTCCTGGGCAAAAGCGATCTTGCGCCGGTTTTTGATCGGCAGGTTGTCGTGATCGAAAGCGTGATGCGCTCGTTTGTACTTGATGAGCGAAACCTGCGCCGAACGTCCGCGCGCTTCCTTGACCATCTGTTCGCAATGTTTCGCGGGCGTCCAGTTGTCGAGCGCGCCGATCAGGATCAGGGTCGGAATGCGCGTGCTCCAGGCCGTGTCACTGAGCCGCCGGCAACCCGGATAGAATACCGCCGCGGAGCGAAAGTCGGGGCGGTCGTCATCCGGCTCAAGACTCGGGCGCACTGCCCATAACGCGGCGATGCCGCCATTCCCCCAGCCTAGCAAAGTGATGCGGTCCTTGCGGATGAAGTCCTGCCGTTGCAGCCAGTCGCGCGCTGCGTGGATGTCCGCGATCCGCTCCCGATCCGGTCGGACCGACGGTTTTCTGGCGCTGCATTGCTGGGTCACGCCGCGGGAGGCATAGCTGTCGGGAAACAGTACGATGAAACCGGCCGCCGCGAGGCGTTGTCCCCAATCGTCCACCTGCTTGCGCACGCGGCCGGTCGTGCCGCGCAGACCATCGCAATCGTGCAGCGCAACGATCGCGGGAAAGGGTCCGCTGCCTTCCGGCCGGTAAAGTACGCCCTGCAATGGCTTGTCGCCGGCAGGTATTTCGATCATGTCTGGCGCGGCCGCCTGCGCGGCACCGCTCAGAAGAATCAGGGTCAGAAAGGCAATGATTTTTCGCATGGCAGGTCTTAATCGCGCCGGAACCGATCCGACAGGGGCATCATGGCGGGAAAGCGGCGCCAGGTCCGTTTGACCTTGGACGCCGTGCCATTATGTTGAAACGCCACGACGACCACCGCATTCCCGCCGGGGACCGAAATTCAGGAGGAGTTTAGTGCTCAATCGCTTCGATCGTCCCCCGCCTATGGCCGGCGAGGCCGAGGTGAGGTTTCTGGACGGCGATTTCCGTATCGTGCGCCCGGGCGCATTCGTGCGCTGCGCCGTGACCAATGTGCCGATCCCGCTCGAGGAACTGAAATACTGGAGCGTCGATCTGCAGGAAGCCTATGCCTCGCCGCAGGCGGTTCTGCAGCGGTTGCAGGCACGTTAACGCCGCGCTTTCAGCGCGTCCGGCAGCAATTTTTCGAGCATCGACGGGTCATCCGGGACCAGCGTCACCGGAACCGCACAGGCAGCCGCGGCAAGTCTGCCTCGTGCCCCGTCCTCTCCGGCCAGCCGGGCAATATCCTTCTCGGTGGTCACCGGGACCAGCTGTTCCGCCTCGCACCGAGCAAGAATGCTCGCGGCTTCGTCTTCAGAGTACGGATGATGGTCGGCAAAGCTCTGCCTTGCCGTTGCGTCGATTCCGGCTTCGGAAAGCGTCAGATAGAATTTTCCCGGATCGCCGATGCCAGCAAAGGCGAAGGCCTTCCGCGCCCCGATTGACCTGGCAACGTCGGATGCGGGTTCAAGACGTGTATGCAACAGTGGCAGCCCGTATGTGCGCGCGAACGCCTCCACTTGGCGGACGCCGTTACCTGCGCCGACGACGAGGATTGCATGGACCTGCGCCAGCTGAGTTGAAAGCCTTGCGCGCAGCGGCCCGGCCGGGAACACATGGCCATTGCCAACGCCACGCCGGCCATCGACCACCGCGATCGAGAGATCCTTGTGCAGGGACGGATTCTGCAACCCGTCATCCATCACAATGATGCTTGCACCCGCCGACTGTGCGAAGGCAGCGCCAGCCGCACGGTCGCGTGACACGATTGTGGGCGCTTGCCGCGCCAGCAGCAGCGGTTCGTCGCCGACGTCGGAGGCACGATGTGACAGCGGATCGACACGCACCGGGCCCGCAAGATTGCCGCCATAGCCGCGTGTCAGAAAAAACGGTGTCGCGCCTTGTGCAGCAAGCAGCTTCGCAATTGCGATCGCTGTAGGTGTTTTGCCGGTACCGCCGAGGGTAAAGTTGCCGATGCAGATCACCGGGATATCGGCCCGCCATCCAGGGCGGCGCATGCGCCATCCGGCCACAGCGCCGTAAATCAGGCCAAGCGGAGATAACAGCCACGCCGCGAGACAGGGTTTCTGCCACCAGAAATCCGGCTCACGCATTGGAGGTCTGGTAGGTGAGCCGCAATTGCAGAAGATAGGGCTCAAGCTCGGCGAAGGTCTTGTCGAGTGCGCCACCGAGGCGGTCGACGGTGCGACGAGCGGCGTCGCCGGCCGCCTTGCGACTCGCAGGATCCTTCATGAGATCGCCGACGCGCATCGCAAGATGCCCGATATTCTCCACCTCTTCGGCGCCGCGTGCTGCGTCGAGTGCAGCATAGATGTCTTGAAAGTTCCAGACATTCGGTCCGTGCAGGATCGGTTTGCCGAGCTTGGCCGCCTCAATCGGGTTCTGTCCGCCATGCTCCACGATCGAGCCGCCCACAAACACCACATGAGCGATGCGGTAGAGCAGGCCGAGCTCACCGATCGTGTCGGCCACGTAGATATCGGTCCGCACATCCGGCGTCACGCCGGCCGAGCGCAGCATGGCGCGCGAGCCCGTCGCGACTGCGCGCTTGAGGATTTCGGGGCCACGCTCCGGATGACGCGGTGCGATGATCGTCAACAGCCGCGGTCTTGTCTTGCGGGTGCGGCGGTGCGCTTCGATGATGGCGTCTTCCTCGCCCGGATGGGTCGACGCTGCGACGAATATTTGCCGATCCGCCGCCGCGCGCTCCATTTCCGCAAGCTTGATTTCGTTTGCGGACGGCGCCGGGACATCGAGCTTGAGGTTCCCGGTCACCTGTACGATCTTCATGCCGAGTTGCGAAAACCGCTCGGCATCGAGCGACGATTGAGCAAGGCACAGATCGAAGTTCTTGAGCAGCGCTTTGGCGGTGCGTCGCAACGAGCGCCAGCCCTTGAAAGATTGCTCCGACATGCGGCCGTTGATCAGGACCAGCGGGATCTGCCGCCGCGCTGCTGCGACGATCAGGTTCGGCCACAGATCCTGTTCGATGAACAAGCCCAGATCCGGCCGCCAGTGATGCAGGAAGCGGGTTACGAAGCGCGGTGCGTCGAGCGGGATGAATTGATGCAGGACGTCTTCCGGCAGTCGCTGCTTCGCCACTGCGGCGGAGGTCACGGTGCCTGAGGTCACCAGCACATGGACATCCTGCGCGCGCAGCCGCTCGATCAACGGAAACACCGCGTTGAGTTCGCCCACGCTTGCGCCATGTAGCCAGACCAGCGGACCGTCGGGGCGGGGCAATGTCGCCTCACCGTGCCGTTCTCCCAGTCGCTCCTTGACCTCCTTGCCGCGGTGCAGGCGGCGCTTCAGCCACAGATTGGCAAGGGGCGAGGCCGCCGACATTGCGCGGCGGTAAGCGCGCAACGTCATGGGCAGCTTGTCAGCCACGCGGTCCAACCTCGATCTTGCCGTCGGCGATGGCGTAAGCGTGCTCGGTCGCCTGGTTGAGCGCGGTCTCAAGCGCCAGCCGCGCCGCCTCGAGTTCGGCCTCGGTCGCGTCCGCGCTGACGCGAATGGGATCGCCGACCACGCCGGCGATCAGGCTGAAGGGCAGATTGACAGTGGAGCGATCCCAGTTGTCGAGCACCTTGCGGCGGCTCGAGGCGAGCGCGATCGGATAAATCGGGCGCCCGGAATCGCGGGCGAGGCGAATGATGCCAGCCCCTGCAATCCGGGACACTTTCGGTACGTCCGCCGTCAACGCCACATTGTACCCCTCGGACAGTGCTTCCAGCATCTGGAAATAGGCGCTGACGCCACCCTTGCGATGGAAGCCATTTCCATGATCGCCCGAGCCGCGGATTGTCTCAATACCCAACCACTCCGCGGCGACCGCATTCATTTCACCGTCACGATGACGCGAAATCAGGGTCTTTCCCTTATAGCCTTCCTTCTTGATGAAGGGGGCCATGAAATGCTGGCCGTGCCACATCGCGACGATGACCGGCAGGTCCGCGCCGGCACGCTCGTAGATGTCGCCGGGCACCGTGACCGTCCGGCTGGTCAGATTGACGAAGCGCAGATATTCGGCGGCGAGGACGCCGATCGTCTTCTGAACCCAGGGCGCGCGCGCAAGACGCCGTGACGACAGCATGCCGGGTTCCGTCTACTAAAGCTCAGCGCGGGGCCGGTGACGGCATGTCGGGATCGAGCAGCCGGTGCAGATGCACGATGAAATATCGCATCTGCGCGTTGTCCACGGTCTGCTGCGCCTTGGCGCGCCACGCCGCATAGGCGGTCGCGTAATTCGGAAAGACCCCGACGATATCGACCTTGCTGAGATCCTTGAATTCGGTGGCGTCGAGCTGCGCGAGCTCACCGCCCAGCACGAGATGAAGCAGCTGCTTTTGTGGAGCCTGATCGGACATGATGGTCTTCCTGAAGGTCAGGCGAATTGCTTGCGGCGCTTGCGCACCAGGTCCAGCATCGCTGCATGCCTGTCGCGTCCGGCCGCGAGAATCGCGCCGTGGACCGGGTCATGCAAGTTGTAGACCAGCGCTTCACCCGTCAAATTCGTCATCGCGCCGCCCGCTTCGTGCACCAAAAGGTCAGCGGCTGCAAGGTCCCAGTCGTAGGCATTGATCGAGGCAAAAGCCGCATCGATGCGCCCCTCGGCAACGCGGGTCATGCGCAGCGCGAGCGAGTGGATTTTGGGCTCATGGATCGTTTCGGGGTCGATGGTCGTGAGCCGCTCCAGCATCTGTTTCGGACCCGCAATTCGCGCGCCCGCGAGCGCGCTGCCGGCGGTCGTTGCGATCCGGCCGCCGTTGCGCGTTGCGCCTTCCCCCGACGCGGCGAGATAGAGTTCGTCGTCCACCGGTGCATAGACCGCGGCCACAACCGGCCGGCCCTTGTCTACCACCGCCGCGACGATCGACCAGTCCTCCCGACCCGCGAGATAGGACCGCGTGCCGTCGATCGGATCGACGATGAACAGGCGTTCCGAAGCAAGGCGCGTGCGGTCGTCCTGGCTTTCTTCGGACAGCCAGCCGAAGCCCTCCCGCGACAACCGGGCACGAAGGAATTCGTCGACGGCGATGTCAGCTTCCGAGACCGGTGAATCGTGCCCCTTGGTCCAGCTCTTGATCGGACCGCGGAAATATTTCAGCGCAATCTGACCAGCCTCGCGCACAGCAAGGCCGAGTTCGTCGGCAAGCGCCGCATTTCGGCTGCGCTGGTCAGTGGCCGGCAACCGTCAGACCCTCCACACGCAAGGTCGGGGCATTGGTGACGAACTTGAACGCGAGATCGTTCGCAGGAGTCAGTGTCCGGAATATATCGAACAGATGACCCGCGATCGTGACCTCGCTGACCGGGTAGGTCAGCTCGCCGTTCTCGATCCAGAAACCGGCGGCGCCGCGGCTGTAATCCCCGGTCACCAGATTGGTGCCCATGCCGATCAAATCGGTGATGTAGAACCCGGTACCGGTTTCGGCGATCAGCTGCTCGGGCGACAGGGTGCCGGGCTCGAGATACAGGTTGCTCGGCGAAGGCGAGGGCGGCGCCGAAACCCCGCGCGAGGCATGGCCGGTGGTCGTCATGCCAAGTTCGCGCGCGGTGGTGCTGTCGAGAAACCACGACTGCAAAACACCATCCTCGACCAGATTCATTCGCTGTACGGCGACGCCTTCGCCATCGAACGGATGCGAGCGCAAACCGCGCCGACGCAGCGGATCGTCGACGATACGGATGCCCGGCGCGAACAGTCGTTCTCCGAGCTTGTCCTTCAGGAAACTTGACTTGCGCGCAATCGATACGCCGTTGGCGGCGCTCGCAAGGTGGCTGATCAGGGTGCTCGAGAGGCGCGAGTCGAAGATCACCGGGATGGTTTGTGTCTTCACCTTGCGCGGGTTCAGCCGTCGCACGGCGCGCTCGCCGGCATTGCGGCCGATCGCCTCCGGCGCGTCGAGGTCGCTGCCGTGCAGGGCCGAGGAATGGTCGTAGTCGCGCTCCATGCCGGTGCCGTCACCGGCAATCGCCATCATCGATACGCTCTGGCGCGACGCGAGATAGGAGCCATGGAAGCCGTCGCTGGTGACCAGCACCATGCCGCTGATCCCGCCGCCGGCCGAGGCACCGCCCGACTTGGTCACACCCTTGATCGCGAGCGCGGCCTCCTCGGCGATCCGTGCACGGCGTTCGAGGCTGCCGACGTCGGGAATGTTGGGGTCGATCAGATCGAGATCCGGGCGGTCTCCCGCGAGGCGCTCGCGATCAGCAAGCCCGGCAAACAGATCGTCGGGCGCCACCCGTGCCATTGCGACCGCGCGTTCGGCCAGCGCCACCGGATCGGTGCGGCCGATATCGTTGGTCGATACCACCGCCTGCTTGTGCCCGACGAAAACGCGCAGGCCGACATCGTCGCTTTCCGAGCGCTCCGATTCCTCGACCGCGCCTTCACGGATGTCGACGCCGACGGAAACCGAGCGCACGGCAATCGCGTCGGCGGCATCCGCTCCCGCTTTCTGAGCGGCGCGGACCAGGCCTTCGGCCAGATTGCTGAGTGCGGATTGATCGAGGAGGGATTGCATGAGCGAGTTCGATTTAGGGGTCGCGTCCGGCTCTGACAAGGACAAGGTTAGCGGAAACCGCGCAAGTCCGGCTTCGGCTGCAACGAAACGTCAATCATGCGAATCGAGGACATTGCCGAAACGCCTGATTAACCAGGCTTTTTAAGCGCTTTCCGACGGGATTATGGCAAGGTCTGCTCATAACGGACGAAAAAGTCCGGGGGAGCAATTCGAGGCGTCAAATGGAAGCCGGCGGGGCCTTGCCTGCCGGGTCGGGCCGCACCATGCGGCTCGACCCGTACACTTTGCCAGTCCGATTCCCGGCACGCGATGCCGGGGCGGACGGCCAGATGCGGCAGGTCGAACTCGACCGCGATCGCGTGGTATTGCGGCGTGCAGTGCGCGGGATGCGGATGAAAATCCGGCTGGCGGTCGATGCCTTTGTCGGCATCACGCTGGTACCGGCCGGGGATGGCCCCGCCGCTTCCATCATTCTCGATCACGCAGACCCGGGCCTGTCGGTTCCGTTGCTCGATCATGCCCCGCTCGACGAGGCCATGGTGATTTGGCGTGCCTGGGGCCGTGTGCTCGGACTGTCGCTCTGGCAGCGTGGCGCGGATGGTGATGTCCGTCAGGTCTGTCCCGGCCGCCGTTCGCTGCAGATCGCGAAAGAAACCGGACGCAGGCGTCGGCGCTCCGCGATCAAGAAGCGCCGGCCATCGATCCTGATGCGGCGCAAGCCCGGACGCCATATCGGTCTGTCGAGCGTACATCGCGGCGAGCGCGAGATCATCGCGCGCAACTAAAGCGTTTTCGAGCGAAGTGGGCACCGGTTCGCGTGAAGAAAACGCGTCGATGCAAAGACTCTAACGCAACGCAGCGTCGGCGATCATGCCGGCGAACAGGATCAGTCCGGCATCGCGATTGGACTTGAACAGCCGCAGGCATAGGGCCGGATCGCCGATGTCGAGCCGCCAGACCTGCCATGCGAGATGCGCGGCGAAAGCGGCAAGGCCCAGTGCGAAGATGAGACCGGCTCCGGCGAGCCAGCCTGCGAGACCGATCAGCGCGACCGCCAAGGCAAAGAACAGCGCCAGCGTCGGTCTGGTCCGCGTGTCGAACAGGATCGCGGTCGACTTGATGCCGATGAGGGCGTCATCCTCGCGATCCTGGTGCGCGTAGATCGTGTCATAGGCGATCACCCACGCAATCGATCCGGCATAGAGGACGAAGGCCGCCGGGTCGAGCCGCCCGAACACCGCCGGCCATCCCATCAATGCGCCCCAGGAAAACGCAAGTCCCAGGCCGATCTGCGGCCAGTGCGTGACGCGCTTCAGGAACGGATAGATCGCCACGGTGGCAAGCGAGAGGATGCCGACCAGGATCGTGAACGGATTGAATTGCAGCAATACGACAAGGCCGATCAGGGCCTGCACGACCAGAAAGGCGAAGGCCTGTCGCGCCGTCACCTGTCCCGCGGGGATCGGCCGCGAGCGGGTACGCTCGACTTTCGCATCGAGGTCGCGGTCGACGATGTCGTTCCAGGTGCAGCCGGCGCCCCGCATCGCAAAGGCGCCGATGAAGAACAGCAGGCAATGCCAGGGATCGGGATAACGATGGCCGGCCGCGATCGCGGCGAGCCCGGCCGACCACCAGCAGGGCAGCAGCAAAAGCCAGGCGCCGATCGGGCGATCGAGGCGTGCCAGCCGCAGATAGGGTTTGAGCCAGGCCGGCGCCGCCGTGTCGACCCAGTTTCCGGTCGAATCGGCGACGGGCCGGGCGGTCTCGCTCATCGCGTCAACGGATTGCCGGTGAGCGTATCGAAGGTGCTGCCGCGGCTCTTCGCAGCCGGTGTATCGGTGGACACCGACGGTATCCGGGAGGTGCCGAGGGCGTCACTGAGACTGGGAGCGCGCGGGCCAGGAGCGGCGGCGGTATCGCAGACCTTGGTGCGGATCTCGACAATCTTGACGAAATTGCCCTTGCGCGCTTTCAGCGCATCCGGCGGAACCCGGCATTCGACGCCGTGGTCCTCGAAATATTTGATGATCTTGCCCTCGGCGGCGGCCAGATTTCTGAAGGCCTGGCAGACCACCGGCTGCTTCTTGGTCGCGGCTGCAGGCTTGATGGCTTTGCCCTTCTGCTCGGCGTCAGCGAGCAGCGGCTGGATTTCGCCCATACAGTCGCGCTGCGGTCCGCCGCCCATTCCAGCGCCGGGACTGAATGAGGCCGCCGGTGCGGAGGGCGGCGCGCCAGGCGCGCCCCACCCTGAACTCGGCGGTGGCGGTGGTGCGGCTTGCGGGGAGGGCTGGCCCCAGCCCGAGGTCGGCGGTCCGGCCTGTGCGGGCAGCGGCGCGCCGGGCGCCCCCCAGCCCGATGTCGGCGGGCCGGATTGCGCGAGCCTTGTGGGAGCGTGTTCCGATGCGGCCAGCACAGGCATTGCGAAGGCAGCCAGTGTCAGCGCGGCGGGCAGGCTTGCAAACAGCCTCATTAAAGGTTCTCCCGGCCCCTCGGCCTTCCGGGTGGCTCCGTGATCAAGCCCGGAAAATAGGCGACACGGCGGCAAAACGCTATTCAGTCCATAATAGAGAGCCTGCGGGTTACGAGAAAGTTGCCGCTGGCGGCCCAGGACCCCGATCTGACGCATGTCCCGATACGATTTCCGCACCCCGCGCCTGTTTGTCGCGCCCACGCTCGATCAGAGCGTGAGCGTGCCCCTCGATAAGGGGCAGTCCAATTATCTGACCAATGTCCTGCGTCTCGATCCGGGTGATTCGGTTCTGGTCTTCAACGGGCAGGACGGTGAGTGGCGTGCGGAATTGCAGCGAGACGGGAAGAAATCAGTCGCGCTCGCCGTTGTCGAGCAGACCCGGCCGCAGCATGGCGCCTGCGACCTCCATTACCTGTTTGCACCGCTCAAGCATGCGCGGCTCGATTACATGGTGCAGAAGGCGGTGGAACTTGGGGTCTCGCGGCTGCAGCCTGTGATCACGCGCTACACCCAGGCCGCGCGTGTGAATGTCGAGCGCATGCGGGCGAACGCGATCGAGGCGGCCGAGCAATGCGGCATTCTGACCATCGCTGACACTGCCGATGCGATCCCGCTCCCGAAGGCGCTCGACGGATTGACCGGCGGGCGCGTGCTGATTTTCTGCGACGAGGATGCGGATACACGCGATCCGGTTGCGGCGCTGTCGCACATTGCGCGCGGCGCGCCGCTCGCGGTTCTGGTCGGACCGGAAGGCGGTTTTGCCGAGGAGGAGCGTGCGCTGCTGCTGAAACATCCGGCTGTCGTCCGACTTGCGCTCGGTCCCCGCATCCTGCGTGCCGACACGGCCGCGGTCGCGGCGCTGACGCTGGTTCAGACCGTCGTCGGCGACTGGGGCTGAGCGAACGCCGGCCGCAGCACGAAGTCGATCGGCAGCGTCAGCAACACCATCGCCGCGACAACCTTCGGAAGCGACCAAAATGCTGCGGCGCTCATCGCGGCGTGTCACGCCGCTATCGACGGCTGATGTCATTTACGGCGCCGGATCGCGCCTCTCGACGAAGGTCGCGCTTTCGAACGAGATCACCCGCACGCCATGCTGATTTTCGCCGATGCCAAGCATGTTGACGATCCCGCGATCCGGCCGCGATTGCGACACCCGCATCGCGATCACCTCGACCGCATACGAGATGGTGTCGCCGACGAATACCGGCTTGTACCACCGCAGGTCGCGAAATCCGGGCGACGGTCCGACCTGGGGTATCCGTTCGCCACGCGCCTGCATGGCCTCGGCCTCGCGCTTGCGATGATCGACGAGCTTGCGCATCCATATCGACGCCGTATGCCAACCGGACGCAACCAACGCGCCGAAATGCGACCGGACGCCTTGCTCTTCATCGACATGGAACGCTTGCGGGTCGAATTGCCGCGCGAATGTCTTGATGTCATCGGCGGTGAACAGATGCGAACCCAGCTCGACGCGGTCGCCGACGCGGAGATCGTCGTAGAAGCGCATCATGACGGCGCCCCCGGATTGCGCCGGCCGAACATCGCCGGCGTCACCATGATCATGACGCATTCGTCATGGGCGTTCAGCATTTCATAGCGAATGCGGACGATCCCCATCTCCGGCCGGCTTTTCGAGATGCGCGCATCCAGCACGGTGACGCGAAGCGTCAGGCGGTCGCCCGGCCGGATCGGTCGTGGCCACTGGACCTCCTCGACGCCGCCCGCGCCCATGGAGGCCGAGTTCAACATGAAACCGTCGCAGATCATGCGCATCATGATCCCGCAGCCATGCCAGCCCGACGCCCCCAGACCGCCCAAGAGCGACTTCTGACCCGCGGCCTCGTCGAGATGCATCGGCTGCGGATCGTATTGCGCGGCAAATGCGATGATTTCCTCGCGTGTCACCAGGCGCGGACCGTATTCAGCCGTGTGACCGGGTTGGAAGTCTTCGAAATACAGCATGGACAAGGGCGGATGGACCTGACCGACGGAGCCGATTGGGTAACGGCCAGGGGAGGCGTCGTCAATCGTTGCGCGTCAAGCGTGCGTGCCGCAACGCTCGGTTCCCCGCGTCAGTTCGAACCGTCAGTTCGAAGCGTCCATGTGGTTGACGGCGGGGCATCGCTGCGCCAGCCTGCCGCGCGGCGCCGGGTCGACACCGAGATTGTACCATGACGCATTTTGCCGAATTGCTGCAATGGGACCGGTTCATCACGCCATCGATCATTCGTGTATTTTATTGGCTTTGCCTGGCGATGACCGTGCTGATCGGCCTGTCGCTGATCCTGACCGCGCTTGGAATGATGGCGATCAATCTGGTCGCCGGTCTGCTTCTGCTGGTCGCGTCGATGATCTTCACCCTTACCGGGATCATCTTCGTGCGCATCCTCTGCGAACTGGTGATGGTGATTTTTCGGATCAATGAGCATCTCGGCGTGATCCGCGACCGCGGGGTCGAAATCGATCCCCCCGCTCCGCCGCACCAGGCCCGGCAAAGAAGAGCCTAGGTGGCGAACCGGAAATGCAGCACGTCGCCGTCGGCGACGACGTATTCCTTGCCTTCCAGCCTCAGCTTGCCAGCGTCGCGCGCGCCGGCTTCACCCGCGAGCGCGATATAATCGTCATAGGCGATGGTCTCGGAGCGGATGAAACCGCGTTCGAAGTCGGTGTGGATCACGCCCGCCGCCTGCGGCGCCTTGGTGCCGCGCGGAATGGTCCAGGCGCGAGCCTCCTTCGGTCCGACGGTGAAGTAGGTCACCAGATGCAGAAGGTCGTAGCCGGCCCGGATCAGCCGGTCGAGGCCCGCCTCATGCAGACCCACCGCCTCGAGATAATCGGTCCGCTCCTCGCGCGAGAGCACGGCAATCTCCGACTCGATCTTGGCGGAGATGACGACCGAGACTGCGCCTTCCTGCTTTGCGCGAGCCTGCACTCTTTGCGAGAAGTCATTGCCGGTCGCGGCGGCGGCTTCTTCAACATTGCAGACGTAAAGCACTGGCTTGGCTGTCATCAGGCCCAGCATGGCGAAGGCCTGCTCCTCTTCGGGTTTGCGCTCGACCAGTCGCGCCGGCTTGCCTTCCCGCAAAAGGGGGAGGGCGCGCTTGACCAAGTCCAGCGTTTCCTTGGCTTCCTTGTCGTTGCCGCGCGCCTTCTTCTCCAGCGCATCGACGCGGCGCTCGAGCGAGTCTAGATCGGCGAGCATCAGTTCGGTTTCGATGGTCTCGATGTCGGCGATCGGATCGATCTTGCCCTCGACATGGGTGACGTCGGAATCCTCGAAGCAGCGCACCACATGGGCGATCGCATCGACTTCGCGGATATTGGCGAGAAACTGGTTGCCGAGGCCTTCGCCCTTGGATGCGCCGCGCACCAGACCGGCGATGTCCACGAAGGTGAGGCGGGTCGGAATCGTCTGTGCGGATTTCGCGATCGCCGCGAGTTTATCGAGCCGCGGATCGGGCACCGCCACTTCGCCGACATTCGGCTCGATCGTGCAGAACGGATAATTCGCCGCCTGCGCCGCGGCGGTTTCCGTCAGCGCGTTGAAGAGTGTCGATTTGCCGACATTCGGCAATCCGACGATGCCGCATTTGAAGCCCATGACAATAATCCAGTCTGTCCAGTTTGCGCCGTTCGCATGGCGCTGTTCGAAGTCTATGTGTCGTCGAAACCCCTTGCCTCGAGCGCGAGATGCACTTTGTTCTGCAAACTCGCGTCTTCGCCGCGCGCCAGCAGCGGCGCGTGCTCGGCCACAGCATCGATCAGGACCTCGACCCAGCCGGTGCGCTCGGTCTTGGCAAAAGCCGACAGCACGTAGGAATGCACGATATTCTTGTCGCCGGGATGCCCGACGCCGATACGCACGCGCTTATAGTCGTTGCCGACATGAGCGGAGATCGACCGCAGACCGTTATGGCCGGCAACGCCGCCACCGCGCTTGATCCGCAGCTTGCCGGGCGCGAGGTCGAGTTCGTCATGCACGACTGCGATGCCGTCCAGCCCGATCTTGTAGAAATTGGCGGCTTCGCCGACGGCGCGGCCGGATTCGTTCATGAACGTGCCGGGTAACAGCAGCAACGTCTTGGTGCCGCCGAGCGAGCCTTCGGTGGCAACACCCTGAAAGCGGCGCCGCCACGGCGGGAAGCCATGGCGCCTGGCGATCGCATCGACCACCATGAAGCCGATATTGTGCCGGTCGCCCGCGTGGCGAGCGCCGGGATTGCCGAGCCCGACCAGGAGGAACATGGCGATGATGGCGGGGCCGAGCGCCCCGCCGCCTCGTTGATGGCGTGCTTACTTCTTGTCGGCCGGCTTTTTGTCGGCCGGCTTCTTGTCGCCACCCGCGGCCGCCGCAGCACCCGCGGCTGGAGCCGCACCGGCAGCAGGCGCAACCGCGGCGGTTGCCGCTGCATCGGCCTTCACTTCGTCGGCATAGCCGGACGGCGGCACGATGGTCACCAGCGTCATGTCTTCGCGACCGATCGGCTTGACGCCCTGGGGCAGGGTCACATCGCTCAGATGCTTCGAGCTGTTGATCTCGAGCCCGGCCAGATCCACCTCGATCGATTGCGGAATGCGATCGGGCGGGCAGCGGAGCGGAATGGAGTGGGTCACGATATTGACGGCGCCACCGCGCTTCACGCCCGGCGACTGTTCCGAATTGATGACGTGAACCGGCACGTTGACGCGGATCAGCGCGCCCTCGGCGAGCCGCATGAAGTCGACATGGATCGGCACGTCCTTCACCGGATCGAGCTGGTAGTCGCGCGGGATCACGCGATGCTTCTTGCCGTCGATCTCGACGTCATAGAGCGTCGTCAAGAAGTGGCCAGCATAGATTTTGTTACGGATGTCGATGTGATCGACAGCGATAGCGAGCGGCGGTTCGTTGGCTCCGTAGATCACGGCCGGGGTACGGCCCTCGCGACGAACTGCCCGGGCGGCCCCCTTGCCGGCCTGCGGGCGCAACGTCGCCTTGATTTCCTTCACGGCGGTCATGCGCTTTACGTCCTATCAGTTGATGTCAGATTGTCTGAAAACAGCCGCGGCAAGCCTCCAGGGGTGCGGGGGCCACGGTCGCGCGGGCTTATACCGGCAGGGGATGGGATTGGCAAGAAATCCGGGTGGAACGGCCGGAGATCAGCCGTCCAGCCGCATATCGCTGATGTCCGGACGGTCGTCCTTGCCGGGGGGAGGGGACAGTCCTGCCTTCGCCTCCAGAGCGGAGATCCGGGCATTCAGGGCCTCGTTCTCCTCCCGCGCCAGCCGGGCCATGTCCTTGACCGCCTCGAATTCCTCGCGCTTGACGAGATCCAGGTCGCGCAGCCAGCGCTCGGCTTGGGTCTTGAACAGCGTTTCGAATTCACGCCTGACGCCCTGAGCGACGCCGCTCGCGTCATTCATCAGCCGTGCGATTTCGTCAAAAAACCGGCCGGATGTCTGGGTCATGCCTGGGCTCCTTCCGAACACGCTGCGATGTGATATGGCGTAGCCGCCCCGGCCCCGCAAGCGCGCAAGGCCAATGTCACTCTGGACCACCGCGATGCCGGTTTCGGCTCTGCCTTTTCCTGATATCGACCCGGTGCTGATCAGCATCGGTCCACTGGCGATCCGCTGGTATGCACTCGCCTATATCGTCGGCATCCTGCTTGGCTGGCTCTACGCTCGCAGGCTGATCCGCAACGACGCGTTATGGCGCGGCCGCGCACCGCTGACCGTCGCCAATTTCGACGACTTCATCATCTGGGTCACGTTTGGTATCATCTTGGGCGGCCGGCTCGGCTATGTGTTGTTTTACAATCCGGCCTACTTCGCCGCAAACCCGCTGGAAATCCTCCAGGTCTGGGGCGGCGGCATGTCGTTCCATGGCGGCTTCGCCGGCTGCGTGATTGCAGTTCTGCTGTTTGCACGCAGCGCCAAGATCCCGGTCCTGTCGCTTGGCGACCTGACTTGCGCGGTGGCGCCGATCGGCCTGTTGCTCGGACGGATCGCAAATTTCATCAATGGTGAGTTGTGGGGCCGGCCTACCGATGTGCCTTGGGCCTTCGTGTTTCCGGGCGCCGGTCCGCTGCCCCGCCATCCGAGCCAGCTTTACGAGGCAGCGCTCGAAGGACTGGTGCTGTTCATTGTGCTCGCCATCGCGGTCCGTATGGGCGCGCTGAAAAGGCCGGGGCTGACGATCGGTTTGTTCGCGATCGTCTACGCGCTCGGCCGCTCCTTCTGCGAATTCTTCCGGGAGCCGGACCCCCAACTGGGCTTCCTCTGGGGCGGCCTGACCATGGGCATGCTGCTGTCGATCCCGCTATTCCTGGCCGGAATTGCTTTCGTGTGGCATGCGATGCGGCGTCCCGCTCCGGGGAACCAGGCCGCATGAACGAGCCGTCGCCGCTGGAAAAGGAAATTCGCCGGCTGATCGCCGTCAGCGGGCCGATGCCGATCGCGCGCTACATGGCGCTGTGTCTGGCGCACCCGCAATACGGCTATTACGTCACCCGCGATCCGTTCGGAGCCGGCGGCGATTTCACCACTGCGCCTGAAGTCAGCCAGATCTTCGGCGAGTTGCTCGGGCTGTGGGCGCTTTCGGTTTGGCGGATGATGGACGAGCCGGCCACCATCAACCTGATCGAGCTTGGTCCCGGCCGCGGCACCATGATGCGCGACGCCTTGCGCGCGGCCAAGGTGCTGCCGAAATTCCGCCAGGCCTTGTCGGTGCATCTGGTCGAGATCAGCCCGACGCTCGAGCAATTGCAGCGCAACAGCCTGAGCGACAGCGATCTTCCGCTGTTCTGGCATCGTAACCTGCTCGATGTGCCGGAGGGGCCGTCGATCATTCTGGCCAACGAATATCTCGACGCGCTTCCGGTTCATCAGGTGGTGAAGCAGAGCGACGGCTGGCACGAGCGCGTGATTGGTCTGAACGCCAACGGCAATTTTGCGCTCGGGCTCGCGCCCGATGCGCTGCCGCAATTCGACCGCTTCATGCCGAAGAAGATCAAGGAGGCGCCGGTCGGTGCGATTTTCGAGTGGCGCAATGACATCCACGCCTTCGACATCGCGCGCCGCGTGCGTGAGAAGGGCGCTGCGCTGTTCATCGATTACGGACATGGCGAAAGCGACGTCGGAGAAACCTTGCAGTCGGTCAACGAACACGCCTTCGCGGATCCGTTGTCGGCGCCGGGCGCGGCCGACATCACCGCGCATGTCGACTTTTTTATCTTTGGTCAGGCCGCCGAAAGCATGGGCGCCGCAGTGCAGGGTCCGGTCACACAGGCGCGGTTCCTGCGCGAGCTTGGAATTGACGCGCGGGCCGACGCGCTGCGACGGGGAGCAAGCGCCGAACAGGCTGCCAATATCACCGCTGCAGTGACGCGGCTGACCGAAGGGGGGCGCACCGGCATGGGTGAATTGTTCAAGGTCATGGCGCTTCGCGATCCGATACTCGATCCGTTGCCGGGATTCTCACCGGCATGAAACATTCTGCCGCGTCCTTGTCCGCGCTGGACGGCATTCGTCACGCATTCTTCACGCGCGAAGGCGGCGTGTCCGGCGGCATCTATTCAAGCCTGAATAGCGGCGTCGGCTCGAGCGACGATCCGGATCATGTGGCGGAGAATCGCGCCCGCATGGCACAGGCACTCGGCGTCGATGCGGCGCGCCTGATCACAGCGTTCCAGATCCACTCACCTCACGTGGTGGTCGCCAACGAGCCCTGGAGCGTCGAGACGCGGCCGAAGGCGGACGCGATCGTGACCAGGACGCCGGGACTGGCGATCGGCGTCAGCACCGCCGATTGCGGCCCGCTGCTGTTTGCCGACCCGCAGGCGCGCGTCGTCGGTGCCGCGCATGCCGGCTGGCGTGGCGCGTTTTCCGGCGTCATCGAAGGCACGATTGCCGCCATGGAGAAGCTGGGCGCCGATCGCAGCCGGATCAGCGTCGCGCTCGGTCCGCTGATCCGACAGGATCATTACGAGGTCAGTCAAAGCTTCGTGGATGAATTTCTGCGCGCTGACGAGACCTATGCGCGGTTTTTCGCGCCGGCCGCCCGCGACGGGCACGCCATGTTCGATTTGCCCGGATTTATCGCCTCGCGTCTCGAAAAGAGCGGGATCGGGACCTTCGAGGATATCGGGATCTGCACCTATTCCGACCCCGATCGTTTCTACAGCTACCGGCGCTCGGTGCATCGGGCAGAGCCGGATTACGGGCGCCACGTCAACGCCATCGTGCTGGCCGGTTAGGGCCGGTGTTGCTGCGCTGGACCGCCGGGGTAATTCCCGGTACGGATTTTCGACCGGCCGAGACGGACCGCTAGAGTCCCAACGGCCAACGGGGGTGTCATGGTTCCGCGGTCGGCGCGCATCGTCGGCGCTCTTGCGCTTGCCCTGTCGGCGGCTGCCTGCAACACCACGGGCGGGTTGCCGGCCGGCCAGCATTCCACGATTGCCTTCGATCGTGTCGACGGGCTGCCGCCGGCGGTTTTCGATCGCTATGTCCGCAAGCTCAATGACGAGGCGGAGGCCCGGAAAGTCCCGGTGGTGACCCGCGAGGGCTTCGCACCGTATCGGATCAAGGGATATGCCGCAGTCTGGACGCGGGGCCGGCAGGCCACGATGTCGTGGGTCTGGGAGGTTTTCGATTCCAACGGGGAACGCGTCATTCGCCTGGCCGGCGACGAAAAGGTTGGGCCAGCCGGCCGCGATGCCTGGCAGGCGGTGAACGACGAGGTCCTGGCCCGCGCCGCGCGCAACGGCATGGAGCAGCTTGCGGTCTATTTCCGCGGTCCCGACACTCAGGTGCCGGCGGTCGCGCCTGAAGCGGCACCGCAGCCACCGGCGGATCAGCCGGCGCCATCCCGGCAGCCAGCCGCCACTGGCCGCGTTGCGTCAGCGGCATCGCTGCGCTGATTGCTGGAAATCCGTTAGGGAGAACAAATTCCGCCATATTGCGGAACGGGGTCGTGGCCTGTATCAGTCCGGCGCGCCAAAAGGACGCGCCGGCAGGGGTCAGCGAGGAGAAGAATGGCGAAAAACGGAGCGATCAAGCTCGTCGCCGGAAATTCCAATCCTGCGCTCGCGGCCGAGATCTGCAATTACCTGAAATTGCCCATCACCAAGGCGGTGGTGCGCCGCTTCGCGGATATGGAAATCTTCGTCGAGATTCAGGAAAACGTGCGCGGAGCGGACGTTTTCGTGGTCCAGAGCACGTCTTTTCCGGCTAACGATCACCTGATGGAGCTGTTGATCATCATCGACGCGCTGCGCCGCTCGTCGTCGCGGCGCATCACGGCGGTTGTGCCTTATTTCGGTTATGCGCGGCAGGACCGCAAACCCGGCCCTCGTACTCCGATTTCCGCGAAGCTGGTTGCGAACCTGATCACCCATGCCGGCGCCGATCGGGTCATGACCCTCGACCTGCATGCCGGCCAGATCCAGGGCTTCTTCGATATCCCGACCGACAACCTGTTCGCCTCGCCGGTGATGGTCCGCGACATCAAGGAGCGGTTTGACCTCGCCAATTTGATGGTGGTGTCGCCGGATGTCGGCGGCGTGGTGCGCGCGCGCGGCCTTGCCAAGCGCATCAATGCGCCGCTCGCCATCATCGACAAGCGGCGCGAGCGTGCCGGCGAGTCCGAGGTGATGAACGTGATCGGTGAAGTCGCCGGCCACACCTGCATCCTGGTGGACGACATCGTGGATTCAGGTGGCACGCTGGTGAATGCCGCCGATGCGCTGCTCGCGCAGGGTGCGACCGAGGTCTATGCCTATATCACCCATGGCGTGCTGTCGGGCGGCGCGGTCGCACGGGTGACGTCGTCGCGGCTGAAAGAGCTGGTGATCACGGATTCGATCCAGCCGACCAAGGCGGTCAAGGACGCAGGCAATATCCGGGTGCTGCCGATCGCCCAGCTGATCGGCGAAGCCATCGGCCGCACCGCGCACGAAGAATCGGTGTCGAGCCTGTTCGACTGATTGCCCGCGCGGCTTTCGCCCGAAAATGACTCTTCGATGACAGCTTCGCGCGATCATCTGTGCATTGAGTCAAACTGACGCAGCGTGGATTGTGGACATTGATCCTGCGCGCGTTGCCCCGATTCAAAAAATCAACGACCACGTAACGGCGATTCATTCTTGGCTTGGTTGCACGGAATCGGTGCGGCTATAGTCGGAGTGCCAAGTGATTCGGAAATCGCGAGTCAATCCGGTGTTGCCGGATTGCGTTGCGGCGGAACGTCCCGTCTCGGCGAATGATCGGTACGCGTGCGTTGGTGCAGCGCAGAGCCTCGCAGGCGGCGGATGAAAATGGCATTGACCCTTATTGACGAGACGGCACACAGCAATCCGCTCGATGTCGTCGAACGCATCGCATCGGTCAATGACTGGTCGTTCGAGCGGTCCGGCGACGACGAGATCAACATTCTGATCAAGGGCCGCTGGGTCGATTATCAGGTGTCCTTCACCTGGATGGGCGAGCTCGAGGCGCTGCATCTCGCCTGCGCTTTCGACATCAAGGTCGCCGAGCGCCGCCGCGCCGAAGTGCAGCAACTGATCGCGCATATGAACGAGCAGATGTGGATCGGCCATTTCGACCTGTGGACCGAGGACGGGCTGGTGATGTTCCGGCATGCGCTGGTCCTGACCGGCGGCGTCGAGGCGACCGACGATCAATGCAAGGCCGTGCTCGGAACCGCGATCGATACCTGCGAGCGCTATTTCCCGGCCTTCCAGTTCGTGCTCTGGGCCGGCAAGTCCGCCCGCGAGGCGATGGACGCGGCGATGTTCGAGACCTCCGGCGAGGCTTGATTCAGTCCAGGCATTCCTGATCCGGTCATTCCCGCGCCAGCGGGAATCCAGCATATGATGCGCTCGGTCCCCGCCTTCGCGGGACAAGCGGACTTGAAGAGCGATGACACAATCCGACAAACACCGTCTTGATGACATCGGCCTGCTCGCGCTCGTCGGTGCGGGGAAAATGGGCGGCGCAATGCTCGAAGGCTGGCTCGCGCTCGGGCTCGATCCGCACAATGTAGTGGTGATCGAGCCGCAGCCATCGGAGGAGATGGTGGCGCTGTCGATGAAGGGCATCGTCCTCAATCCGCCGGCCGGCGCGGTTTCCAATATCGGGACGATCGTGCTCGCGGTGAAGCCGCAGGTCGCGTCCGGCGTGCTGCCCCAGGTCGCGGCTCTGACGCAGACGGATACGCTGGTGCTTTCGATCATGGCCGGCAAGACCCTGGCGTTGCTTCAGGCCGCTCTGCCGAAAGCGGCGATCGTGCGCGCGATGCCGAATACGCCGGCCGCGATCGGACGGGGGATTACCGTGGCGGTGCCGAATGACGCAGTGACCGCGGAGCAGAAGCAGCGCGCGCATGCGCTGCTGGCGGCATCCGGCGCCGTCGAATGGATCGCCGACGAGCGGCTGATGGATGCGGTCACCGCGGTGTCCGGCTCGGGGCCGGCCTACGTGTTCCTGCTCGCCGAAACGCTGGCGCGCGCCGGCGTTGCGGCGGGTCTGCCGGAAGACCTTGCGGCCAAACTCGCCCGCGAGACCGTCGCGGGGGCGGGGGAATTGCTGCATCGTTCGCCGCTCGATCCGGCCACGCTGCGCAAGAATGTGACCTCGCCGGCCGGCACCACGGCGGCGGCGCTTGATGTGCTGATGGCGTCGGATGGCCTCGACCCGCTGATGCGGCAGGCCGTCGCTGCTGCAACCAGCCGCTCGAAGGAGCTTGCCGGCTGACCCTTGTCGCGGGCTGCCCCCTTGGGGCTGACCCGTGGAATGAGTCATGGAAGTGCCGCCTGCGCGCACCTACATTGGGTTCGCGGCAGTTGAACCGGAGTTCCCCATGACCGACGGCACGAAGCGCCAGACCATCATCGATGCCTTGTTGGCCCTGCTGGCGAGCGAACCGCTCGACCGCATCGGTCTCGACGACATCGCACGGGCCGCGGGCGTATCGCTGGCCGATCTGCGTGGCGAGTTTTCCTCCGTGGTTGCGATCCTGGCCGCACATATGAAGGATATCGACCGGAAGGTGCTGTCGGCCGACGCGTCCGACATGGGCGAGGAGCCGGCCCGCGAGCGCCTGTTCGATGTGCTGATGCGGCGGCTGGATGCGCATGCCGGCCACAAGGCCGCGATCCGCTCGCTGATGCGCTCGACCGTATGCAATCCGCCGCTGGCGCTGGTCATGAACGGGCTCGCCGCGCGCTCGATGGGCTGGATGATGACCGCGGCCGGCATTTCTGCCGCGGGACCCAAAGGCGCGCTGCGCGGCCAGGCGCTGACGCTCATGTATGTGCGCGTGCTCTCGGTCTGGGCCGATGACGAGGATCCCGGCCTTGCCCGCACCATGGCCGCACTCGACCGCGAGCTTGCGCGCGCCGAGCGCTGGTCGGGAATGCTCGATACTCTGCTGGCCATCCCGGAACGCCTTCAGGCAGGCCGCTGGCGCGCGCGCCGGCGTCGCGATCCAAATCCCGACGACGACATCGTTGCGGCTTAGGCTTCCCCAATCCCGGAACGGGGTGAAGGCCAGGCGGTCCTCATGCGTGAGGCGCACGGGCTGCATGCGATCTGTCGCGGCCGGACGCGCATGCTTTCTTAATCATCACACCTGTAGCTGCCGGGACCGTTCTCGCTCGTGAAGGGCGATGGACACGATCCAAGGAGATCACATGTCACTTGTTCTGAAAGCTGCGCCCGCGCTTCTGCTCTCGGCGTTGCTGTTCTCGCCGGCCGCGGCGGCCCCGGTCGGCCCCAACACGATGGGCGCGATGTCCGATACGCTGCTGATTCAGGTCCGTGACGGCGGTCATGGACATGGCGGCAGAGGCCATGCTGGCAGGGGCGGTGGCAAAGGCCATCACGGCGGAAAAGCCCATCACGGCAATCGCGGCTACAATCATCACGGTAATCGTGGGTACAACCATCATGGTGGTCGCGGATATTGGCATGGCGGCCGATGGCATGGCGGCAGCCGCTGGGTGGCGGGCCGGACCTATTACGTTGCCCCTCCCGGCTGGCGCCAGTACGGCGCGCGCCCCGGCAATTGGCAGACGCTCGGCTGCGTCGTGGTCAACGGCTTCTGGTTCTGCCCGTAACGCTGGAATTCGGACAGCAATCGATACACAGCCCCGGCATCGCGCCGGGGCTTTTTCTTTTCCTACACCGGCACGCGCACCGTGGCGCGCAGGCCGCCGAGCGGAGAATCGCCCAGCATGATGTCGCCGCCATGCGAGCGGGCGATGTCGCGCGCGATCGCAAGGCCGAGGCCGGTGCCGCCCTTGTCCTGGTTGCGGGCATTGTCGAGACGCAGGAACGGCTTGAACACTTCCTCGCGCTGCGCCGGCGGGATGCCGGGTCCGTCGTCGTCGATGGTGATGGTGAGCCAGCGATGGTCGCGGTGTCCGGTAATGGCGATCGCATGCGCGTAGCGCGCCGCGTTGGTGACGAGATTGGCGAGGCAGCGCTTGAACGCCGCCGTTTTCACGGTCACCACCGGCTGGCCGGAAAACTCGACACTGGCCTTGTGGCCGGTGCGTTCGGCGTCGTCCTTCAGTTCTTCAAGGAACGCGGCCATATCGGTCGGCGAGGCCTGCTCGCCCATATCGCCGCGTGCGAAGGCGAGATAGGCCTCCAGCATCCGCTGCATCTCGTCGACGTCCTTTTTCAGTGCGTCGATTTCCGGCGCGTTGCCGAGCATCGCGAGTTCGAGCTTGAATCGCGTGAGGATGGTGCGCAGATCGTGTGACACGCCGGCGAGCATGGTGGTGCGCTGTTCGATCGCGCGCTCGACACGCAGCTTCATTTCGATGAAGGCGACCGCCGCGCGCCGGACCTCGCGCGCGCCGCGCGGGCGGAAATTCGGCATGTCGCGGCCCTTGCCGAAGGCTTCGGCGGCGTCGGCGAGGCGCAGGATCGGCCGGATCTGGTTGCGCAGGAAGATGATCGCGACCGTCAGCAGCACCAGCGAGGTGCCGACCATCCAGAACAGGAAGATTTCCGAATTCGAGGCATAGGCCGCGCTGCGCGGCGCCAGCACGCGCATCACCGCGTTGTCGAGCTGGATGCGGATTTCAACCAGCGCCGACTTGCCGACGGTGTCGATCCAGAACGGCCGCTTGATCTTGCGCAGCTCCACCGACAGCGCCTGATCGAGCAGCGAGAAAAACGGCTTCGGCCCGGGCGGCGGCATCTCGGTCGCCGGGAGAAAATCGACCACGAGGCCAAGGCGCTCCTGCGCGATCTTTCTGATCTGGGTATTCTGCGCGTCCTGCGGATAGCCGCGATAGACATCGATCAGCGCGGCGATGTCGGACACGACCGCCGACGACAGCTTCTGCGTCACCGAATTCCAGTGCCGCTCCATGAACACGAAGGCGACCACCGATTGCAGGATCACCATCGGCGCGATGATGATCAGCAAGGCGCGGGCATAAAGCCCGGTCGGCATGAAGCGTTTGACCGTCTTGCCGAGCCGGTCCCAGGCCAGATTCACCCGATAGGCAGCGGAGCGGATGGTCTGGAGGCCGACATCGAGACTGGTCATGGCAGTCTCTCCGAAGTCCGCCCATTCCCGCGAAAGCGGAAATCCAGTCTTTTCAACTCTGGGTCCCCGCTTTCGCGGGGACGAACGGATGTGGCTGCGTGTCCATCAGGTTGCATGCTGGCATGTTCTACGGAGACACGACGAGACGATAGCCGATGCCGCGCACCGTCTGCACGAAAAGCGGATTGGCGGGATCGCGCTCGATCTTGCGGCGCAACCGGTTCACCTGCACGTCGACCGCGCGTTCGTTGGCGGCCGGGTCGTTGCCGGCCAAGGACAGCCTTGGCACCGTCTCGCCCGGCGCTCCTGCCAGCACCCGCAGCATGTCGCGTTCGCGGTCGGTCAGGCGGACGCTGTCGTCGCCGCGTTTCAGTTCGCCGCGTCCGATATGGAACATGAAATCGCCGAACCGCACCGATTCGACCGGTGCGAGCGCCGCAGGTTGGGCGCGCTTCAGGATATTGTTGATGCGCAGCGACAGCTCCCGCGGCTCGAACGGCTTTGCGACGTAATCGTCGGCGCCGATCTGCAACCCTTCGATCCGCATCGCGGTCTCATCGCGCGCAGTCAGCATCAGGATCGGCACGCTCGACGACGAACGCAGCGATTTGGCGAGGTCGAACCCGCTCTCGCCGGGCATCATCACGTCGAGGATCAGAAGATCGAAATGCAGACCGTTGAGTTTGGCGCGCGCCTCGGCCGCGTTGTCGGCGGTGGTCACGCGATAGCCCTCGGCGGCCAGGAAACGTGACAACAGGTCGCGGATCCGCCGGTCGTCGTCGACCACCAGGAGGTGGGGGGCGTCGTCGGCCGGACTTGCGGGAGCGGCGCGGGTAAGTTCCATCAGGATCGCCTCAGGGCTTGCCGGGCCGCAGCCGGTCCGCGCGCGTGATCAGCTGCAGCACATGATCGCGTTCGCGGTTGTCGATCATCGCGATCAGGAAGGCGCGTGCGTCTTCATGCGCGCCGGGTCCGATCTCGGCGAGCGCGCGCGCGATCCGTTCGGTCTGGAGGCCGGCGAGTTTCATGGCCAGCGCTTCGCCCTTGGGCGTGGCATAAAGAAGGCGCTGCCGGCGGTCGCTTTCGCCTTCTTTCTGCAGCACATAGCCCTGATCCACCAGCTGCTTCAGCACCCGCCCAAGCGACTGTTTGGTGATGTTGAGAATGTCGAGCAGGTCGGCCACCTTGATGCCTGGCTGGCGAGTGACGAAATGCACGACCCGATGGTGTGCACGGCCGAAACCGAATTTCGCAAGCGCCTCATCGGCATCGCCGACGAAGTCGCGATAGGCGAAAAACAAAAGTTCGATCAGATCCCAGACCGGTTCGCCGGCGGGCCGGGCCGGGCCAGCGTCGTTGGTGCTGGGGCGATCGCGAAGAGGGGTCACGGACATGCTGAAGACCGACGGTTATTTAGGTCAGCACTATTGACATAATTACGGAAGATTGTTACCGAAAGTGTCACTGCAACGAAATATCCTGTTCTTTCGGTCCGGCTGGTTCCGACGCGCTGTGCACGCCGGATGGGGTCGGACAATAATGGGAATGGACGCGTCAGGCAAAAAAGCCCGATGAATGTCTGCCCAGAGCTTCGCCAAGGAGGAAGCTGATGTCCGTGCCCTTCGATCAACTGCCAGGCCTGATCTGGTTCGACGGCAAGCTCGTCCCCGGTCCCGAGGCGAAGATCCACGTGCTCACCCACGGTCTGCATTATGCCAGCGCCGTGTTTGAGGGCGAGCGCGCCTATGGCGGCGAAATCTTCAAGAGCACCGAGCATTCCGAGCGGCTGAAAAAATCGGCGCAGATTCTGGATTTCGAAATTCCGTATTCGGTCGCCGAGATCGACGCGGCCAAGCAGCTGGTGATCGACAAGAACGGCATGCCGGATTCCTACGTTCGCCCGATCGCCTGGCGCGGGTCCGAACAACTCGGCGTGTCGGCGCAGAACAACGCAATTCATCTCGCCATCGCGGCGTGGCAATGGCCGAGCTATTTCGACCCCGAGCAGCGGCTGAAGGGGATCAAGCTCGATCTCGCCGAATATCGCCGGCCCGATCCGCGCACGTCGCCCTGTCTTGCGAAGGCGGCCGGCCTCTACATGATCTGCACGATCTCCAAGCATCGTGCCGAACGCCGCGGCTTTGCCGACGCGATGATGCTCGACTGGGAAGGCCGGGTCGCCGAATGCACCGGCGCCAACATCTTCTTCATCAAGGACGGCAAGATCCACACCCCGACTGCCGATTGTTTTCTCGACGGCATCACCCGGCGCACCGCGATCGACCTCGCCAAGCGCCGCGGCATCGAGGTGATCGAGCGGCGCATCATGCCGGAGGAATTGTCGGGCTTCTCCGAGTGTTTCATCACCGGAACCGCGGCCGAAGTCACCGCAGTGGCGCAGATCGACAAGTGGAATTTCGCCCCGGGTGTCGTCACCAAAACGCTGATGGACGATTACACCGCCGAAGTGCAGCCCAAATCGCGCGCGGCGTGACTATCGTCATTCCGGGGCGTCACGCAATGGCGAACCCGGAATCCATACTCCCGGGCATGGTTATGGATTCCGGGCTCGCTTGCTTCGCAAGCGCCCCGGAATGACCAGCAAAAGCTAAGGCTTCACCCACCGCGCTGCCGCTTCGTCGTCGGCTTCCTTCGCCGCCACCCAGTCCTGTCCGTCCGGCCGCTCCTCCAGCTTCCAGAACGGCGCCTGCGTCTTCAGATAATCCATCAGGAAGGACGCCGCCTCGAAGGCGGCCTGCCGGTGCGCCGAAGCGGTGACCACCAGCACGATATTGTCGCCGGGCATCATGCGGCCGTAGCGATGAATCACGGTGACACCCTGTAGCGGCCAGCGCCGCTCCGCTTCCGCCACATGCCGCGCGATCTCCTCGTCCGCCATGCCGGGATAATGCTCGAGCGTCATCGCGCTGACGCCGCGCCCGCCTTCGTGATCGCGGCAGATGCCCGAGAATGTCACCACCGCGCCGATATCGGTGCGTCCCCGCGTCAGGGCCGCGGCTTCGGCGGCGGCGTCGAAATCCTCGCTTTGCAGGCGGATGGTCGCGGCCATCATCCCCCCGTCATCGGCGGAAAGAATGCGATTTCGTGCGCATCGGCGATCTTTGTCGACGGCTGCACGTGTTTGCGATCGATGGCGGCGCGGATCACCTTCGGATTTTCGAAAGCATAGGCATATTCCTCGCCGCGTCCGGCGAGCCAGGTCATCAGCTCGGCCACGGTGGACACCTCCGCGGGCGGTGCGACCTGTTCCTCGGTCTTGCCGATGCGCTCACGCACCCAGGCGAAATACAGCAGCTTCACGATGTCCTCACGCCTCACGCCGTCGACAAGGCGCCGCTGCGGCGGGTGCGCGCCTCATTCGTCGATGATATGCCGCAACCCGGCGCGGAAATAGTCCCACCCGGTATAGAGCGTCAGGATGGCGGACACCCACAGCAGCACCAGCCCGATGGTGGTGGTCAGCGGCAGCATCTCGTCGGCGTATTTCCAGCGCCATTCCATGAAGCTGGTCGGCAGATAATAATCGACCGCCTCGCCGCCAAGCAGAAAACCGATCGCGACCAGCTGCAATGTGGTCTTCCATTTGGCCAGTTGCGTGACCGGAACGCTGACCCGCAATTCGGCGAGAAATTCGCGCAGGCCCGACACCAGGATTTCGCGGCACAGGATGATGATGGCGGCAAATAGCGACCAGCCCTTGATGGTTTCATCGGCGGCCAGCATCAGCAGGCAGGACGCGACCAGAAGCTTGTCGGCGATCGGGTCGAGCATGCGGCCGAGCCGCGATTGCTGACCCCAGCTCCGCGCGAAATAGCCGTCGAAGAAATCGGTGATCGCCGCCGCAATGAAGATCCCAAGCGCGACCAGCCGCAGCCACAGCCCGCCCTGCAGGATCGTCTGCCAATACATGCAGGCGACAACCAGCGGAACCGCGCCGATCCGGCAATAGGTCAGCACATTGGGCAGGGAGAATGCGCCGCCCTCAACACGTTGCGAAGACACGGAATTCATATCCTCAGCGAACACACCCGGCAGGCCCGCGTCAACCCGCCCGAAGGCGATTGGCGCAACTTGTCCCGCGCCTCGCCGGAGGCCTGAAAACGCGGCATTATCGGGCCGGCCGGTCGTGGAAAAAGTCGTGAATTCGGCGTGCGGTATCGGCGTTGATGCCGGGAACTTTGGCCAGATCGCCGAGCGAGGCCCGCTCGATCGCTTTCAGCGTGCCGAAATGGTTGAGCAGCGCCCGCTTCCGGGTCGGGCCGATGCCGGGGATTTCCTGCAGGCCGCCTTCCCGGATGTCGCGCTTCCGCCGGGTCCGGTGCGAGCCGATGGCGAAACGGTGGGCCTCGTCGCGCAGCCGTTCGATGAAATACAGGAGCGGATCGCGCGGCGGCAGCCGGAACGGCTCGCGGCCGTCCATGAAAAAGGTTTCGCGTCCGGCATCGCGGTCCTTGCCCTTCGCGATCGCCACCAGCGGCACATCGGTGACGCCGAGCGCTCTCAGCGTCTCGCGCGCGGACGTAAGCTGGCCCTGTCCACCGTCGATCAGCACGAGATCGGGCCAGGGGGTTTCAGCGCGCGATATATCGATTGTGGGCTCCTCAGTATCCGCGAGTTGCTCCCTCCCCCCTTGCGGGGGAGGGTTGGGGAGGGGGGTAATTGCTTCACCCGCAATTTGCTGCTCACCCCCCTCCCGGCTCGCTTCGCTCGCCGACCTCCCCCGCAAGGGGGGAGGTGAAGAGATGCCAGAAGATGACGCACGCGGATGTTCGCTGAGTAGCCGCTTGAAGCGGCGCTCCAGCACCTCGCGCATCATGCCGAAATCGTCGCCCGGCGTCAGATCGTCGGAGCGGATGTTGAATTTGCGATACTGGTTTTTGACGAAGCCTTCCGGTCCCGCGACCACCAGCGCGCCGACAGCGTTCGATCCCTGGATGTGGCTGTTGTCATAGACCTCGATCCGGCGCGGCGGCTCAGGCAGCCCGAACAACTCTGCGAACGATTTCAGCAGCGCCTGCTGCGACGAGGTCTCTGCCAGCTTGCGCCCGAGCGCCTCGCGCGCATTGGCGAGCGCGTGCTCGATCACATCGCGCTTCTCGCCGCGCTTCGGCAGGCTGACCTCGACGGCATGTCCGCTCTTGGTGGATAGCGCTTCGGCCAGTAGCGCGCGCTCGGGCAGTTCTTCCGAGACCAGCACGGTGCGCGGGCAGGGCTTGTCGTCATAGAATTGCGCGACAAACGCGTTGAGCACGTCGCCGGCCGGAAGGCCGCGATCCGCCTTCGGGAAATAGGCGCGGTTGCCCCAGTTCTGACCGGTGCGGAAGAAGAACACCTGCACGCAATTGTAGCCGCCGGCCTGGTGGATCGCGAACACATCGGCATTGTCGACACCGCGCAGATTGACGCCCTGCTGCGATTGAATCGCCGACAGCGCGGCCAAACGGTCGCGATAGATCGCCGCGCGCTCGAAATCGAGCGCCTGCGAGGCCTTCTCCATCTCCTGCGCCAGCGATTGCTTGACCGCCTGACTCTTGCCGGACAGAAACGCACGCGCCTCACGGACCAGCTCGGCATAGGCGTCGGGTGCGATCTCCCCGGTGCAGGGAGCCGAGCAGCGCTTGATCTGATGCAGCAGGCAAGGGCGGGTGCGGCTTTCATAAACCGCATCCGAGCAGGAGCGGATCAGAAACGCGCGCTGCAGCGCGGTGATGGTCCGGTTCACCGCCCAGACCGAGGCGAACGGACCGAAATAGTCGCCCGGCCGGGTTCGTGCGCCGCGATGCTTGAGAATCTGCGGCGCCGCGTGGTCGCCGCTGATGACGATATAGGGGAACGACTTGTCGTCGCGCATCAGCACGTTGAAGCGCGGACGCAATCGCTTGATCAGATTGGCTTCGAGAAGGAGCGCCTCGGTCTCGGTGCGCGTGGTGACGAATTCGATCGTGGCGGTTGCCGCGATCATGCGCGAGATCCGGCTGTCGTGTCCGGTCGGCCGCGCATAGGACGAAATGCGCTTCCTGATGCTCTTGGCCTTGCCGACATAGAGTACATCGCCGGCAGCATCGAGCATGCGATAGACGCCGGGCGTCGAGGGCGCATGCTTCAGATAGGCGGCGATCGCCGCGCGACCGCCGGGCGGCAGCGGCTGAGCAGGCTCGTCCGGCGCCGCGTCAGGCTCCGCCGGCGGCAGGGTCTGGTCCTCGTCCTCGTCTGCGAGGTCGAGTTCAGGTTCGATATCGGTCTTTCGGCCATTCATGGGAGAGCGTTCAGATGTTCCCGGCGGCGGCGTTGCGCAAGGCCGGCTTTGCGTAGCCTCGCCTCGCACGCGGTCAATGGATCGTTAACGCAGGTTTCCGGATTTTTAACGATCCGTTAGCGATGCGTTTAGCTCGCTGGCGCGATTCACGACTGTTTAACTTAAACAACCCGATAACTCTAAACCGAAAAGGCCGTGTATCGGCCGCCGGCGCGGGTAACTCCCGCGCGCCCCGCAATGACTGCGGAACCGGTGCAGGAGTGAGTCATATGAAAAAATTGCTGTTCGGGGCTGCCTTGGCGATGGTTGTAGTCGCGGGTCACGCGCAGGCTGCCGATATCGGCTATGGACAGCCGCGATATGCGCCGGCTCCGATACCTGTTCCAATCAATCGTTGGACAGGCTTCTATATCGGCGGCAACGTAGGCTACCAATGGGGCGACATCGACAACAACCCGACCCAACCCTCGGGTGTGACAGGCGGCCTGCAGGCCGGCTATAATTGGCAGAATGGCATGTTCGTGTTCGGCGGCGAAGGCGATCTCAACCTTTCCGCCGCCGACGAGACGTTCGCCCCGTGGAAGTTCTCCAACCCCTGGTTCGGAACATTGCGCGCCCGCCTCGGCGTCGCGCCCTGGCAGGGCGTACTTTTCTACGGCACCACCGGTCTTGCCTTTGCCGGGCTCGAAGCCGAGGTCAATGGAGGTCTGTCGGAAAGCCGCAGCCATATCGGCTGGACCATCGGCGCCGGCGCCGAGGTCGCGCTCAATCAAGCCTGGTCGATCAAGGCCGAGTATCTGTATTTGAGCTACGCGGAGCGCGCCTATACGATCACAGGCGCGGACCACGGCTTCGACACCAATCTGATCCGCTTCGGCGTCAACTACCGGTTCTGATACCTGGCCTGAGCGAATGTTAGGATTGCCGGGGCGACCCGGCACTCCGCCGGCTTTGCAGCATCCATGCATCTGCAGGCCACGCGCGCGGATGATCGCACGCATGTCGCATGATGCTATGCCTTGACCCGCGTCTGCTCGAATGCGGGCACCTGCGCGGCGAACCGATCGAGCCAGGCGACCAGCTTCGGATGCTTGTCGCGCCATGTGCCGGCGAAACGCAGATCCTGATATCCGAGTGCGCAGGCCAACGTGATCTGTCCGACATGCGGGACGGGATCGAGTGCCTGCGGTTCGGCTTCGAGCACGGCAAGCGCGCGCGTAACCTTGCCGGCCTGATAGTCGAGCCATGGCTGGTGACGGATCGCTTCCGGCCGGTAGCGCGCCTCGTAGACTTGCAGGATCGATGCATCCAGGATGCCGTCGCATAGCGCCTGCATTCGCAAGGCTGCGAAGCGGGCGTCAGGCTCGTGCGGAACGATGCGGCCGCCGCCGGCGAGATGATCGAGATAATCGAGGATCACCCGCGAATCGAACAGCGTCTGCCCGTCGTCGAGAATGAGCGCCGGGACTTTTCCGAGCGGGTTCTGCGCGCGCAGGGGATCGGCTTCGCTGTTGGTATCGGCGGCAAGAATCTCGATGCGGCCTGAAAGGCCAAGCACGCCTGCGGCGATCGTGACTTTGCGCCCGAATGGCGAAGGCGGCGCGGAGCGAAGGATCATGGGCATTTCCAACTGGGGTTTCGGTGAGAAAAAGCTGCTGACAACGGCGGTCGCTATCGCGCCGCGCGCGGGCATGCAGGACGAAAGATGTTTGAAATACGGGCTATCCGGTGATCACGAGGTTTACGGCTTTCGGCCCCTTGCCCTTCTTGTCGGGCTCGACGTCGAAGCTGATCCGCTGCCCTTCCGCCAAGGACTTCATGCCGGCCTGCTCCACCGCCGTGATGTGGACGAACACGTCTCGTCCGCCATCGTCCGGCTTGATGAAGCCGTAGCCACGCTCACCATTGAAGAATTTAACAATCCCCGTTTGAGCCATCGGGGAACTCCTTTCCCGCAATTGCTAAGCCGCCGTCCCCCACGGCGCGGCGGCTCGGCCGGACATTCACAATCGGGGAAAGCGTCAGCCTTTTTTAACGGGCCTCGGTCACTCCGCCGGCCCCCCTAAGAGGGTGGAACGTCAAAGCCAACCGCATCAGTAAAGACCAATGTTTTGGGCGTGGAAAGGGGATTGGTGCGGATTTCATTGAGGTGCGACGGCCTGCACGCGGATTTCGCTGCTTTCTCCAGGCCAAAAGGCGCGCGCCAGCGCGGGCAGCAAAATTTGCGCTTCGCTTTCGAGGGTCCAGGGTGCGTTGACCACAAGCAAGCCAGTCCCGCGCAGTTTGGTGCCGGCCTCCGCGTTGCGGGACAGTTCGATCTGCAACGGCTTGGCAAGCCTGAATGCGGCGAGCGACGTCATGAAGCGGCCGATCTCGCGCCGATCCTTGATCGGATACCAAAGCAGAATCGTTCCGCCCGGCCATTTGCGATGCGCCGCACCGACGGCTTGCGCCGCGCGCTGCAATTCGTCTGGCTGTTCGTAAGGAGGATCGATCAGAACGAGGCCACGCTTTTCCTTTGGTGGAATGTAGGCATTCACCGCGGTCCAGCCGTCGATCGCGATCGCCTTGATCCGGGCGTCGCCGTGCAGATTGCGCGACAGCATGAGTGCTGCGTTGGCTTCGAGTTCGCAGGCGATCAAACGGTCCTGCGGGCGCAGCCATTGCCGGATCAGGAGCGGAGAGCCGGGATAGAATGCGAGCGCGCCATCCGGTTTGTCACTCGCTTGGTCATCCGCTGTGCCACCCGGCATGAGACCGGGATTGTAAGCAGCGATCGCGGACAGATAGGGTTCGAGCAATGGCGCGACAGCGGCGTCGAATGTGTGATGCCAGATGCGTCCGATGCCGCTTTGCCATTCGCCGCCGCGCCGCGCCTCCTCGCTCCGCAGATCGGTGAGACCCGTGCCCGCATGGGTGTCGATCACGCGGAACGCGGCTTCCTTTTTGCGCAGATGCGCCACCACACGCGCGAGCAACGCGTGCTTGACGACATCGGCAAAGTTGCCGGCATGGAAGGCGTGTCGGTAATTCATCGGGGCGGCAGGGTGACCGCCCGAAGGCTTTCGTCAAGAGCCGCAGGGTCGGCGGCCGGCAGGCGTATGGCGCCGAACCTTTCGAACGGCCTCCGCTCTCAGCCGCCGCGGACCGGCGGCATCATCACCTTGTCGTTGCGGCAGGAGCGGCGGTCGACCTCCGGGCAGCCCCGGAACTGCAGGTCCTTCGACATGCAGATCCGCACCTCGCTCAGCCGCCGGTGGTCGCAGGTCACCGAGATGGCATCCGCCGAAAGGCCGGGATTGGCTGCGATGAAAGCCTTTTCCACATCATCCGGCGTGACCGCGAGATACTTTTCGACGTCCTTGAATTGCGCCGGAATCTGCACGGTTTCGCGGGCCTTACGGACGGTGTCGAAATATTGCTGCCCGTTCATGCCGCTGCATGTGCCGTGCCGGTCCCACTGGTTAAACACCAGCCGGGGCGCCGGCATGATGTCGAGCATGGTGTTGACGATGTTGCGCGCGAGCCTGGGCGCCGGCACCTGACAGTCGCGCGGAAAGCCGCGCTCATATTGCGGCCAGAGACCGTGCACCACGAACGAATAGGGCCGCTCGCCGGCGCATTGCTGCAGGTTTGAGCGGCCGCCATTGCGCTCACGCGAGGATTCGCAGAATGACGGCGACCACGACAGGGCCAGCACATAAAAGTCGAAGCGACCCGGCTGGTTGCGCGCATCATTCCGGCTGTCGGATTGGCCGCGGGGCTGGAAGCGCTCCTGCGAGAAGCGCTCCTGCGAGCGCTCTTGCGCGAAGCGGTCGGCGGCGCCCGGTTGCGCGTCCTGCGCGAATGCCGCGACCACCATGATCAGAGAGAAGGCAAGGATGACCGCGAAACGGTCTGCAATCGTCAGCATGCTACGCCCCCGACGGATGACCTACACCAAGGGCAGGCTATCCCGGTAAAAAGAACATTACAAGAACAAATCAGAAAATACCGTGGCGCCTTACGGTCGCATCATCCGGCAGGCCGGATTGCTGGACCAGTTGCGGTCGAGGCCGACCACGCACCATTCGACGCCCCAGGTGGCGCCGATCATGCCCATATCCTCACCGATGAGATAATGCACCGGACGCCAGATCCCGTCCGAGATCAGCGCGCGCGCCGAGCAGAAGCGCCGCGGGATGGTGTCCGACGACCAGGGGCGGTTGGCGGTCTCATGGATTTCGTCGAACTTCACGATCCCCAGGCGGGAATTCCAGAACGCGAATTCCTTGTTGTTGAAGCGGCTCTGGATCGCGCCCAGCGCCCAGCCGCTGTCGCAGGCCGGAAGATCGCCGCTGTAGCGCGGCCCGCTCATCCAGAAATTCTTTTCCAGCCAATTGGCGGCCACCGCCTGCGGAACGGCCTGCGGAATCAGGACCAGCCCTGCGACCAGCGCGGCGAGCACCACAAAAATGCGCCTAGACATCGAACCCCCCACCAAGCGAGCAGACGGTGCCGCCGCGCCGGGTCGCGGTCAAGGGATTGCTCCATGCGGTGGCCGGTGAATTGCATTTTTCGGCGCAGTGTGTCGCGGCCCCGCACCGCCGCTTTTGCACAGATTTCGGCGGCGGCGGCTCATGCCGCCTTACTGTGCCCCCTTACCGCGCCCCGATTTCCGGACAATATTGTGACAGGCTGAATCGGCCGTGATGGACGCGGCGCTCATCCTGCCGGGCGACGCCCGGTCACCCGCGGGGAAGCGAATGCCAGCGGACGCGGCTGCACCGAGGCCCAGCATGTTCGGCTTGCGGGCGGCGAGCCGGTTGATGCTGGAGGTGATCCCGCCCTGGACCCAGGAACTCGGTCTGCTGATCGAAGCGGTCGAGGCCTACCGGCCGGCCGGCGCCGCACCGGACTGGAATCCAGGCGCGGTCCTGCGCCTGCCGTTCACGCGCAAAGTCTGCGCCGACGGCAAGACGATCTCCACCCAGGCCTTGATGGCGTTCGCCGATGCGGCGATGATTTTCGCCTGTGCTGCCGCCTGGAACGGCTATCGCCCGATGACTGCGCTCGATCAGACCGCGCATTTCCTGGGACCGGCGCAATTCGATCTGCTCGCCGATGCCCGCATCCTTCGCGCCGGCACCACCACGAGCTTCGGCCGGGTGTCGATTTTCGGCGCGTCCGCTCGCCAGCCTGTGGCGATGATGTCGGGCGCCTATGTAATGGTTTAGCAGCCCGCCGGAACAGGTTATCGTGTCCCTGCGTTGCACCACCGAGTTTGTCCGTGACAACAAGGACACCCGGTCATGAAACGCACCCTCTCAGGTTCCTTTGCCGCATTGCTGCTTGCCGCCACCGCGGGAAGCGCTTTGGCGCAATCGACAGAAACCCCGGCGCCGGCTCAGGCTGGCGACGATCCGTCGATGGCGCAGCCGAAGGGTTCGACGCAGCCCGTGCTGCAAGCCCCCGAGCCGGTGCACAATCCGGAATCGACGGTCGGGCTCGCGCCGACGGATCAGCCGGTGAACAACATCAAGCCGCGCGTGGCCGGCGAGATCGTGCCGTCGTCGCGGGAAACCGCAGCGCATAACGCGTCGATTTTCGAGCATGACCAGCAGCCGATCCTGACCCATACCTTCAACTTCACCGACCAGCAGAAACAGGCCATCGTTGGCGCGCTTGCGCAGGAAAAGGCAGGCGCGGCCGGGACGATCGCACTGGAAGAGACGATGGTGGTGCCACCGTCCTTCGCGTTAAAGCCGGTCCCCGACAGCATCGGTCAGGACATGCCGTGGGTGAAGCCGTACTATTATGTCAAAATCGGAGACCGGATCGCGCTGGTCAATCCGCTCGGCCGTTACGTGGTCTCGATCATCCAGTAATTGCGTCGAGCAATTGCATGCAGTAACTGCAGTAACTTCATCCAGTAATTGCGTCGCGTCATCAGCGTTATCGAATAATCAATCACTGCGCCCTAGTTGATGGCACACGGCTTTCCGGCCGTCGCTGCAATGCGGCCTTGTGCGCTTTTTGAGTTCAAGACAGGACGTCGAGAAATGCCGGACAAGAAGGGTCTCAGGCTGGTCGGGTTGGCCTATGGCTGCGTCGTCGCCATCGTCGGGCTGATTGCGCTCGTCGTGGTCACCGGGCACATCAACACCGCGGTCGAGGCGCGTCCCGATCCGGTCATCATGTCGGCTCGTTAGCGGAGCGGATTCGTCCGACTGCGGGGAACCTGATCCGGGATGGTCGCGTTGTATTGCGACAGCCCCCTGGAGCAACCCGGATGACGCATCCCTCGACTGAAAAGCGCGGCGGCAATCCCGACGTGAAACAAAAGCCTGCCGATCTCGACGAAAGCACGGCGGAGAAAAAGCTCGAACAGGGGCTGGAAGAAAGCATGGCCGGATCCGATCCGGTCAGCGTGACCCAGCCTGCGCCAAGCAAGGTCGATCGGAAAAACTGACCGCCGGAAGCGGATGCCATGACCCATCGAACCATGACCCATCGAACCTTGATCAATCGCACCCTGCGTTTGATGTCGATTGCCGCCGCCCTGGCGCTGGCACCGGTGGCAACGCCATCGCTGGCCCAGATCAACGGGGCCGCAACGCCGGCTCCCGGAATCGGACTGACGCCGGACCACAAGCGCACGATTTACAGCGAGGTTGGGCAGGAGCCGGCACGACCCATACCGGAGGGAAGTCCGGTCGTGATCGGCGCCGAGATTCCGAATTCGATGATGCTCAATGAAATGCCGGTCTCGGTGAAGGACAAGATCGGCGTGCTGCGCGACTTCAAATTTGCAAAGCTGCCGGATGAAACTATCGTGATCGTCGATCCGGCCAAACGCAAGATCGTGGATATCGTCAGCAAAAGCGATGCTGCCCGCTAAAGTTTGCTGATTCCCAAGTCCGATCCAACGTGCATTCCGCTGCGCGCTACCGGTGCGCGGCCCAACACAGCCGCGTGAACCCCACCCATGGCAGCAGCGACACAGCTTGGACCGACGGGCCCGCGCTGGTAGGATCATTCTGTAATTTTCGGTCATGAACCGGTATTTGCGGTCCAGGGGTCGCGGTCCAGGGGTGCGCGATGATGCGACTGGCAATGATTGTTTGCGGCCTATGGGCTGCCTTTTGCGTCGGCGTGACGGATGCGCGCGCCGAGAAGCGGGTTGCGCTGGTGATCGGCAACGGCGCCTACCAGAATGCCAGTCGGCTGGCCAATCCCGCCAGCGACGCCAACGCGATGGCCGATCTGTTCCGCAAGGCTGGTTTCGATGTGGTTGAAAGCCGGCTCGATCTTGGCAATCTCGAATTCAAGCGTGCCGCACGCGACTTCACGCTAGCCGCGCGCGAATCCGACATCGCGGTGATCTATTTCGCCGGCCACGGCATCGAGGTGAACGGCACCAATTATCTTCTGCCGGTCGACGCCAAGCTGGTCAGCGATTTCGATGTCGAAGACGAAGCGCTGTCGCTCGACCGCCTGATGCGCGCGATCGAACCGGCGCGGCGGCTGCGGCTCGTCATTGTCGATGCCTGCCGCGACAATCCGTTCGTGCGCACGATGCAGCGGAGCGTCGCGACACGCAATGTGACCGGCGGGCTCGTCAAGGTTGAACCGGTCACCACCGATACGCTGGTTGCGTTCGCCACCAGACCGGGAGCGACCGCCGAGGACGGGCAGGGCGACAACAGCCCGTTCGCCGCCGCGCTGGTGAAAAACCTCGCCGTACCGGGCCGGGACATCCGGATCGCGCTCGGGCATGTGCGTGACGACGTGATGCGCGCGACCGGCAGCCGGCAGGAGCCGTTCGTCGCCGGCTCTCTCGGCGGAGCCCAGCTCGCGCTGGTTCCCGATACCAGCAAGCCGAAGGAGCCGACCCGTCAGATCTCGGTGCTGCCCAATCCGCAAGCGGCGGAGTCCGTCGCCGATCCGCAGCGCGACTATGAGCTTGCCGAGCGCGTCGGTACTCCCGACGCGTGGGAGGCTTTTCTCGCAGTCCATCCCTCCGGCTTCTACGCATCGCTGGCGCGCCAGCAGCGCGACAAGCTTTTGCCGCCGGATCAGGCACCCGCGCCGGTGGCTCAACCACCGGTGAGCCAGGCTCCATCACAGGTCGCGGTTCTGCCAGCCCCGGATACGAGAGTGCAGGAGCCGCGGATCGACATGCGCGCGATCGCGCGCGATCTTCAGGTGCAGCTGAAACGCGTCGGCTGCGATCCGGGCTCCACCGACGGCAATTGGTCGTCGAAATCGCGAGACGCTCTCGATCAGTTTAATCAACGGGCCGGCATGGATCTCGACACCCGCGGCGCGACCGTCAGCGCGCTGGAAGCGGTGAGGGTTCAGCGCGGCCGCATCTGTCCGCTCACCTGCGGGAGCGGACAGCGTGCGGATGGCAATCGTTGCGTTGCCATTCCGGCGGCCCCCAAGCCGCCGGCGAAACAGCAGGCCAAACGTCCGCCCGAGCGTCAGCGACAGGCCGAACCGCCGGTTCGCCGGCCCCCTCCGCCGCGCGAGGCCCAACGCCCCGAGCGCATCCGCCCGCCGACCGACCGTGAGATTTTCGGCGGCGGCGGCGGACGTCCCGCCGGTCCGCCGCTCTCGATCGGGATCGGCGGCCGCGGCGGCATCGGAATCGGTATCGGTTTCTAAGGTCTCGGTTCAGTCCTTGCGGGCGGTGCTGGCAAGCGCGCCGGGCCGCAGCTGGGAGAGGGTGTCGTTGATCACCTTCATGGTTGCGACCGCCGATTGGCTCAGACCCGCATAGCCGGTGATTTCGCGACGGACTCTGTCGCCCTCGCTCTGCAGCAGCGAGCGGATGGTCTGCAGTTCCGCGATCAGCCGGTCGATCTCGGAGACGGTGGCGCCGGACACCCGCTCGATCAGGGAGTTGAGATTGTCGGATTCGGCCTGCGCGGTCGCTGCCGGCTCTGCGCTGCCGGGGCGGCGGCTCGAGACGTCGCGGCGAATGAACTCGCGAATTTCGCCTTCGAACTCGTTGGAGGCCTGGCGATCGACATCACCGAGACGCTTGATGGCCGTCATGTTGAATACTCCGTTCCAAGTGCACGCGGACTCCCGCCGTGCAGTCCCCAGGAAGGAGCGATAGCCGCATGCCAAAACGGCGCGAGCCGCGCGTCACGATGACCGTTCCGCGGTCCGAATGCGGCAAATTTGGCAAGCAATACCGAAAGGCGTCCCGGATTACCGCGCGCGGCCGGTGACGGTCCGCCAGCCGGTCTTGCCCTCGCAATCGCGGGTCTGGCGCCAGTACACCAGACCCGGCGCCGGCTGCTTGCCTTCCATACGCCAGCGCCCTTCGGCACGGCAGATCAGGCGCGTCAGACGTCCGGTGGTGCCGGAAATCTCGTTATCCGCGGGCAGGAACGCGACGGTCGCAAGCGCGGACATGCGTCGTCCTTCCGGCCGGTGGAATTGCAGGATACGCGCGTTTGCACCGTCCCGGCTGGTCGCGAACACAACGCGGACCAGCGGCTCGGCGCCGTCGGCACAGGTCTGACTGAAAACGAAGCCGCCGGAAAAAGGCTGCCGCGTCATCGTCCCGGACGGCTGTTTGCATTTCAGGCGCGATGCGACCGCCGCCGGCACTTCCTTGTCCGTCAGCGTCTCCATCTCGGCCGGCTTTGTATCCGCGGGCTTTGCGTCCGCCGGCTGGGCTCGCATCGGCGCGGTGTTCGCGACCAGCGCAAATATCGCAACAACAGCCGTGGCCGCCGCCGTCGTGAGCCTCATGATTCCGCTTCCTTCGAGACATCGCCGCTGTAGCACGTGCGATCACTGCTTCGCATTCGATCGGTACGAATTATGCGCAACTTGCGCAGGCACAGCAATGCCGCCGGCCGGCGACCGCAGCTTGCGCTAGGTTCAGGCTGCGGCCGACAGATCGATATGCCGGCCGAGCGCCTGCTCGGCCGCGTCGAAGGTATCGAACACCGCGCGAAGCGTTGTCAGCTTGTCACCGGAAAATTGTGCGAACAAGGCAAGGCGCAGGCTGAGCGTGCGGCCGGAGTGCAGATCGCGGGCGGTGACCCGCATCATGCTCGCGGCATGGTCGCCATCGGTGAGGGCACGCTCCATATCGCAGCCGCGCAATTGCAGATGGTTGGCAATCCGGCCGAGCATCTCCAGGACGGCGGCCTTGCCCTTGCGCTGGCCGAAGAACGGCAGGAGATCCACCGGACCGAAGACGGTCCAGTCGATGTCGTCATCGATCAGCGGGCGATGCGAGCAGGTTCGCGCGCGGCAAGCGCATCGCAGAATGCGCGGACGAAGCCGCGCATCGGGTGTTCGGACATGGGATAGACGGCTCCGGAGCTTTGAAACGGCGCCGGCTTTGCCCTTCTGGCTCGAAATCCCGAGTGTGCTGCCGCGCCTGAAATTACTTGAAGCCTAAAACAAATTGTTTCTGCTGTCAATAATTTTTGCTGCAGCGCAATATTTGACGGAAAATGTTGCCGTATCAAGCGTTTGGAGCAGGTCTGATCTGCGGTCAGGGCGGGGCCTTGAGCGTAATGACTGGCAATTACCCGCTCAAAGGCCTATTTAAGGACGGTCGGTCGGAGCCGATGAGCTCCCGGCGCGCGCTCCAGCAGTGCGCCCTATTTCGATGATGTCTCGCCAGCGCCGCATCCGTCGCTGCGATTCTTTAAAAGCGACAGGAGTAAAGCCAATGGCGAACGAGCCCCAGTCCATCAATCGTGCCCGGTGGCAGGCCCAGGTCCGCGATCTTTCCGGGTTCGATTTCAAGGCGCCGGCGGAGCTGTATCCGAGCCGTAGCCGCCGCGTGCGCGGGCCGTTCAGCTACAAGCGCTTCAACACCGCCGCCGAAGCCGTGCGTTTTGCGGTCGAAGAGATGCCGGGTGCGGCGCTGCTTGGCGCCACGCTCGAGGTCAACGAGTTGCGCTACACCGAGGCCGAGATGCGCGCGCTGTATGACAGCCCGGCTTTCCCGCTGAAGCGCACCCAGAAGAAGAAAAGCGCGGCCTGAGCCCGCTCACTGTCATGCGCGGGTCACACCCGCGCATGATCGCCGGTCATTTTTTTCCGCTTTGTGACTGCGATGCCTTGTAGGCCGACACCGGCTTGGTCTTGCCGGTCTCGGCCTTTTGCTTTTTCTTTTCCTTGTTGGTGCGCATCTGGCCTTTTGCCATGACGTCCTCCTGTGCGATGGGCCCGCGGGCCGAATTCGAAACACTAGATTAACACTGCTTCGGCTTTCTCCAAAGCGCGGCCGAAACGCGGCGGATGCAATTCCCCTCCGGCCGGCGATGCATTACACTTGCCGCGACGCTTTCCGGAGACAAAGATCCATGGCCTTCCCGACGCCGCTCGTGCTGCTCCTGCCGCTGGCCATCGCCGCGTCTGATGCGGTGCCGCGCTTCAATATCGAGCCGACCTGCAAGGGCGGGCTCGGCAGCCCCGGCCTGAACGAGCGCTACAGCCAGTGCATCGCGGAGGAGAATGCCGCGCGCGCCACGCTGGAGGCCAACTGGTCGAAATATCCGGTCGGCGACCGTACCAATTGCGCGCGCACTGCGGCGATGGCCTCGCCCAGCTATGTCGAGCTGCTGACCTGTCTCGAGATGGACGCCGACGCCCGCAAGCTGAAATTCAAATAGCGCCCCGGCACCGGACCGATCCCATGACCGTGGCGCCGCTCGACGCCGTCAAGGACCTTGCGCCGGCCGGCCTGCTGCGCGCCGCGATCAATTACGGCAACGGCGTGCTGAACCAGCGCGGCGACAGCGAGCAAACGCCGCGCGGCACCGCCTCCGATCTGGCGCGCGAACTCGGCCGGCGCCTCGGCGTGCCGGTGCATTTCGTGTCGTTTGAGGCGGCCGGCGGCGTCTTCGATGCGGCGAAGGCGGTGCCGCCCGATCCGCAGGCCTGGGACATCGCGTTTCTGGCGATCGAGCCGGTGCGCTCAGCCGAAATCGCCTTCACCGCGCCCTATGTGCTGATCGAGGGCACCTATCTCGTCCGCAACAACGCGCCGTATCGGACCGTCGCCGATCTGGACCGGCCCGGCGCGCGCATCCTGGTGACGCCGAAATCGGCCTACGACCTCTATCTCACCCGCACTCTCAAGCATGCCGAGCTTGTCCGCCTCAGCCCGCCGGTCGCGGCCGACGTCACCGATCTGTTCGCGCGCGAAAAACTCGACGCCATCGGCGGCGTGCGCCAGCTGATCGGCAAGTATGTCGCCACCAATCCCGACCTGCGGCTGTTGCCCGACAGCTTCATGGACATCCGCCAGGCCATGGGCACCAAGCCCGGCCGCTCGATCGGCGCGCGCTATCTGCGCGCCTTTGTCGAGGAGATGAAAGCCACAGGCTTCGTCGCCGAGGCGCTGAAGCGCAGCGGCCAGAGCGCCACCGTCGCGCCGGCCGAGGCCTGAACCCCATGCGCGCGCTGGCCGCGCTGGTTTTCGTCATACTCGCCGCGCTGCCCGCGGCCGCGCAATCCGCAGCCCAATCCTCCGCCGAAGCCGAGATCCGCAACGCCTTCGCGCAATGGACCGACGACTTCAATGCGCGCCGCGCCGACAAGATCTGCGATCTGTTCGCCCGCAGCCTGATCTCGAATTATCGCGGCGTGCCGGAGCGCGGCTATGACCGGCAATGCCAGATCCTGAACGAGGCGCTGACCGCCCGCGACCGCCGCTATCACTATGCCCTGGTGATCAAGGAAATCCTGGTGTTCGGCGAGATCGCGATTGCGCGGATCGTCTGGACCCTCACCATCCGCGAGACCGCGACCGGCCAGGAGACCAAGGTGATCGAGCCGGGGCTCGACGTGTTCCGCAGGGACGCCGACGGCCGCTGGCGGATCTTCCGCTATATCGCCTACGACGAGGGCTGAGCGCGCCTGCGCCGGGTTACCGTCCGGTTATAGTGCAATCGCCGCCGGTGGCCTTCACCTCCAGCAATTCGACCTTGTCGGTGGTATTGGCGAGGCTGATGGTCAGCACCGGCTTGTTGCCCTCGCGCGCGATCATGGCCGAGATCGCGCAGGTGAGCTTGCCGTCCTTGCGGTCGAGACTGACCATCAGCCGCCGCGCGCCGGAATACAGCGTCTCGATATAAACCAGCTGGCCGTCCTCGAGCGCCCAGCGCACGAAGCCGATGCCGGTCGGCTGCGATTTCCCGAGCGTCATCTGCCGGTTCTCGGTGCGCGAATGCTTGCCGGCCGCGCGGATCAGCTTGTGCGTGATGGCGTCGTCGGGACCGAAATTCAGCGTCACCTGGCGCGGGCTGGCGATCTTGCGCGGCGTCTTTTCCTTCTCCGGCCGGTAGGTCATGGCCTCGATCCAGTTCGCCTCCAGCGTCTTGCCCTGCAGATCGGCGAAGCTGACCGGCTCGGCTGCGGCGACCAGGCCGGACAGGCCGAGCGTGGCGAGTGCGATCGGGATGCGCGTGCGCATGGTCGTCTCCGTCATCGGCCGTCTTCGTGCGTTTGCGCGATGCTATCGCGGTTGTTTCGCCCTGTCATGACGCTGGCGTGGTGAACGGGCGTGCAGACGCATTCGGTTCCGTGATCGGGTGGAAATAAACCCGCGCCTCTGCCGGAACGTTAGGCATCACCGGCCCGTTACCTCACCAATCGAACCAGAGGACGATCCAATGAAGAAACTGCTCCTGATCGCTGCGGCGTTTGTGGCCGTTAGCATCGCTGCGCCCGCAAGCGCGCAGGTGAATATTCGCGCCGGCGAAAGCGGCATCGGCGTCCGTGTCGGCCCCGGCCATGACCGCGGCGTGCATCGGCATCGCGGTGCAAATCGCGGCGATTGGCGCCGGTCCCGGGCCCGCGATTGCCGTACGGTCCGCACCCGCACCGTGACGCCGAGCGGCCGTGTGGTCATGAATACCCGCCGGGTCTGCCGCTAACGGCTGCGGTCGCGCGAGCGACTGACGCAAGCGACATCGCAATACAAGACGGCCTCGCGCAAGCGGGGCCGTTTTGCTTTGCGTCCGAGCGTGCTTCCGTCTCGTGTCCGGGCGCGGCGCAGCACGAAGTGATGCGCTGCAGAACCGGGACCCATCGAAAGGTTACGCAGAGCGTTTGGCATGGGTCCCGGCCAGCGGCGCACCATTCCGCTTCGCTCCATGCTGCGCACGCGTCCGGGACACGAGAGGTGGGACGGATACGCATCCCGTAGAGCGGCTTCCGAACCCTTCCCGGTGATCTGCGCAAGGCAGACCGGCAGGCGCCGCACCTCAGCTTGGACGACGCCTCGAGAAAGCGCCCCTCGTTGAGAGGTTGTATAGGAATATATGCCCTCAATCTACGATTGTCAATCTCTGCAATAAAGGTAATTTAAGACCTGCCCGCGGAAGCCAGCTTTTTTTTAGGCGGTTACGAATGTCTCGCAGAATCACATTGAGCGATGTTGAATTGGCGAGAGCAGCGTCCCCTAAGAGGGCACGTTTTGTCGATCATCCGGTGATCTACAAGCCGAAGCCGAATTCGCCGGAGTACGTTGCAAGCCTAAAATTTCCTTGTGTCGATAGGCTCTTTGTAGCGGAAACGGGGCTTGTGACGAAGGAAGGCCCCTACGGCCCGTATCTTTTTTTGAGCCGGCCGGAAGACATCGAACGAGCTCTGGAATGGCAGGAAAGGCGAGGCAAACTTATCTTTCTGAGAGACAACTTGGACTTCTCCATTGCGCTAGATTTCAACCTTGCTGAGGCGGGTCGGTACACCAAACTCGGTCAAGCAGAGCATGACGCAAAAAATAATCAGGACAAAGATGCTGTTGATGCGCTAGCGGCCGCATGCAGTGCGGCGATTAAGGGAATACCAGTCTTGGATTCTCACGGCCTAGTTTGCGCGGTTCCGCCTTCGGCTGGAAAAAAATGGGATCTTCCGACGGAGATCGCGTCACGAGTCGCGTCGTCGTTGGGCCGTACTGATGTAACCAAACATCTCAACTTTGCTAGCACCAAGGAGAGCATCAAGGGGATGCCACTAAAGCAAAAATGGGGTGCGTTGGAGAAGGGAAAGTTACAAGTTGGGAAGGCCGTCAACGGAAGGCATGTCCTCCTTGTTGACGACAAATACCAATCAGGCACCACGATGCAATTTGTTGCATCAAAATTGCTTGAGGCTGGTGCGGTACGAGTCTCGGGGGTTTGTTGCGTGAAGACTTGGCGTGACACAGACAATACCTGATGCCATGGACGATGTAACCAAGATATCTTTGAACGACACCATTTACCCGAGCTCGCTTCGTGATTTGTTCGGTGGTCTCGCTGCGCCAGACCTATGGTGCAGGGGAAATGTCGATTTGCTCCGAAGGAGCGGGGTGGGTTTTTGTGGTTCGCGTAACGCGAGCGAGCGTGGAATAGAAGTCGCGAGCGACTGCGCCACACAATTTAGCGAAGCGAGCGTGGTCGTAATTTCTGGATATGCTGCGGGCGTCGACATGGCTTCGCATGAAGCTGCCCTTATGCATGGTGGCCAGACCGTCGTCATTCTACCTGAAGGTATCGATCAGTTTCGAATAAAGAAAAGCGTGAAAGACCTTTGGGATTGGGACAGAGTTCTCGTCCTCAGTCATTTTCCTCGTAACTCCGTCTGGAGAGCCGACAGGGCTATGGAGCGAAACAAGCTTATTGTCGCTTTGAGTGGGGCAGTAGTCGTTATTGAAGCGGGTGAAACTGGAGGCACTCTTAATGCAGGTTTCTGCGCTCTGAAAATGAATAAACCTCTGTTTGTTGCTGTTTATGACCAGACGAATCGCGCCAAGGGCAATGAAATTTTGTTGCAGCAAGGCGGTAGAAAATTGCAGAGAAGTAGAGCGACTAGACGGGCCCAGCTAAGCGGTATCTTTGAAGTTCTTGAGCGTCAGAACTAGTACCCCCTCACTCCCCAAACCTTAACCCCACCGCATCCACCACCGGCGCCGCTTTCCGCATCCCCGCATCGTCCGACAGGAAGCTCTGCTCGCCGACATAGACCGAGGCGTTGTCGGCGCCCTCGCGCATCATGAAGCGCAGCGTCAGCGTGCAGCCGCCGGGCTGGGTCGCCAGCGCGCCGCCGTTCCAGTCCAGTGTGGTGCCGCCGTAATCGAAGCCGAAGCCGTAGAGCCTGAACGGCCGCCCGTTCACGGCTTCGATCTCAGCAAGCGTCATGCCGCGGCGGATGCCGTGCGTCGTTCGCCATTGTGACTCGATGCCGGTGCGGATTTCGACCGGCTTGCGCAGTCGCTTCTCGTCGATCCACAGCACCTCGATGCGGCGGGCCGCATCACGCGGAAAGATCACGCTGGCCTTCTGCGTTTCGCCTTCGCCGGTGCCGACCTGTTGCAGCGCGACGTTGCGGGCGCCGAAGGCTTTCACCAGGCTCGCATGCGTGACGCTCTTTGCGAACGGGCCGGTGCAGGCGATGACCTGTTCGGGCTTTTTCGGGGCGGCATCGGTGGCGGGTGCAGCGAGCAGGAGGGTGAGGCAGGCGAGGGCGCGGATCATGAGCGTGCCCCGGTCAGGCCAAACCTACTCGGCCGCCATCACACGCACGCGCCGCTCGATTTTCGGCCATTCGTCCGCGTGCGCCTTGCGCAGTTCATACCCGGCCTGCAGATTCATCCAGAGCTCGGGGGTGGTGCTGAAATATTTTGCCAGCCGCAACGCCACCGGCGCGGTAATCGCCGAACGGCCATGCACGATGTCGTTGACGCGTGCCGGATTGATGTCGATATCGCGCGCCAGCCGGTTCTGGCTGATGCTGTTCGGCTTCATGAACTCTTCCAGCAGGATTTCGCCGGGGCGAATTGCAGGAAGCGCCTTCTTCTTCGCCATCGCTATTTCCTGAACTTCTTGCTGGTCCACCCACCGCGCGACCCGGCCTTGCCGGCGCTGGAGCGCGGGCCGTCGCCCTGCCGTTTCGGCGGGGCCGCTTCTTCGCGATAGGGCACGGATTCGGTGCCGGGCCCCATGGAATCGAGATCGGGGAAGTGGGGGGCGTCACGCGACGACGACCGCGCTCCACCCTTCTTGCCCGGACGATCCGGCAGCACCTCATGATAGGACGCGACGCCCATTTCATCGAGCGCCGGCTTGTGCGGGCGGGAGAGCGGATCGACGCGGGACTTCACCCCACCCCGCGTGGCTGCGCCACGCGACCCTCCCCCTCCAGGGGACGGTGAGCGCCCGCGTGAACCGGGCGCATTGAGGTTCACGGTCTTGGTGGTCGGGTTGTCCGAGACCGCAAGCTCGGTGGCGCGCAGGCGCTTGAGTTCGTCGCGCAGCCGCGCCGCTTCCTCGAAATCGAGATCGGATGCCGCCTCGCGCATGCGGGTTTCGAGATCGGCCAGCACCGCCTCGAAATTATGCCCGATGGTTGCGGCGTCGCCGAACTCGCCGGTGCCGTCGCCGGTATCGATCAGCACATGGTCGCGCTCATAGACGCTGCCCATGATGTCGGAAATCTGCCGCTTGATCGATTCCGGCGTGATGCCGTGTTCGGTGTTGTAGGCCTCCTGCTTCTCGCGGCGGCGGCCGGTCTCGGCCATCGCGCGCTCCATCGAGCCGGTGACCTTGTCGGCATAGAGGATGACGCGGCCGTCGACATTGCGCGCGGCGCGGCCGATGGTCTGGATCAGCGAGGTCTCGCTGCGCAGAAAGCCTTCCTTGTCGGCATCGAGGATCGCGACCAGCGCGCATTCCGGAATGTCGAGGCCCTCGCGCAAGAGGTTGATGCCGATCAGCGCATCGAAGGCGCCGAGCCGCAGGTCGCGGATGATCTCGATGCGCTCGATGGTGTCGATGTCCGAATGCATGTAGCGCACGCGGATGCCTTGTTCGTGCAGATATTCGGTCAGGTCCTCGGCCATGCGCTTGGTCAGCACCGTGACCAGCGAGCGATAGCCCTTCAGCGCCGTGGCGCGCACCTCGCCGACCAGATCGTCGACCTGGGTACGGGCGGGGCGAATGTCGACCGGCGGATCGATCAGCCCGGTCGGGCGGATCACCTGCTCGGCGAACACGCCGCCGGCCTGGTCGATCTCCCATGAGCTCGGCGTCGCCGACACCGCGACGGTCTGCGGCCGCATCGCGTCCCATTCCTCGAACCGCAGCGGCCGGTTGTCCATGCAGGATGGCAGCCGGAAGCCGTATTCCGCCAGCGTCGCCTTGCGCCGGAAGTCGCCGCGGAACATGCCGCCGATCTGCGGAATGGTGACGTGGCTTTCGTCGACGAACACGATGGCGTTGTCGGGGACATATTCGAACAGAGTCGGCGGCGGCTCGCCGGGTTTCCTTCCGGTGAGATAGCGCGAGTAATTCTCGATGCCGGCGCAGGAGCCGGTGGCTTCCATCATTTCCAGATCGAAGGTGGTGCGCTGTTCGAGCCGCTGCGCTTCCAGCAGACGGCCGGCCTTGACGAGCTGGTCGAGCCGCCATTTCAGCTCGGCCTTGATCGAACTCATCGCCTGGATCAGCGTCGGGCGCGGCGTGACGTAATGCGAATTGGCGTAGATCTTGACGAATTTCAGTTCGTCGGTTTCGCGGCCGGTGAGCGGATCGAATTCGGCGATCTTCTCGATCTCGTCGCCGAACAGCGACACCCGCCAGGCGCGGTCTTCATAATGCGCCGGGAAGATTTCGATGGTGTCGCCGCGGACCCGGAATGTGCCGCGCGAAAAGTCCGGGGTGCGCTTGTATTGCAGCGCGACGAGATCGGCGATCAGCTGGCGCTGTTCGATCTTGCCGCCCTTTTTCAGCGAGAAGGTCATCGCCGAATAGGTCTCGACCGAGCCGATACCGTAGATGCAGGACACCGAGGCGACGATGATGACGTCGTCGCGTTCCAGGAGCGCGCGCGTCGCCGAGTGGCGCATGCGGTCGATCTGCTCGTTGATGGAGGAGTCTTTCTCGATATAGGTGTCGGTGCGCGGGACGTAGGCTTCCGGCTGGTAGTAATCGTAATACGAGACGAAATATTCCACCGCATTGTCGGGGAAGAAGCTCTTGAACTCGCCATATAGCTGCGCGGCCAGCGTCTTGTTCGGCGCCAGCACCAGGGCCGGGCGCTGCGTCGCCTCGATCACCTTGGCCATGGTGAAGGTCTTGCCGGACCCGGTGACGCCGAGCAGTACCTGGGTACGGTCGTGGCGGTTGGCACCCTCGACCAGTTCGGCGATGGCAGTTGGCTGGTCGCCCTTGGGTTCCAGCTGACTCTTGATGACCAGGCTGACTCCGCCCTCGGACTTGTCCGGGCGGGGCGGACGATGCGGAATCCAGGCCTGTTCGGCGAATTCCGGGCGTCCGGTGCGCAGCAGATCCTCTAAGGCAGCATTGGAGGCAGACGCGCCAGTGACTCCGCGGCCGAGATCGATCTCGTCCGGATTCTTGACGCGGCGCTTGCCGACCTGCGCGCCCGGCAATTCGGCATTTTCGTCGTGGTCGAGCCCGAGTTCCTTCGCCAGCGCCGGATCGAGTCCGGAGACCGGCGGCCCCTCGAATGGCGAACGTGCGACATAGCCGGATTGCGGCTTCTCGTTAAACCCGCCGGCAGTCGAATTGCGGGCGGTATGCTCGTTGCGGCGGTCCGCCCGGCGGTCGAACGAGTTGTCCGGCGGCGGCTGGAGCCCGGTTCCCGAGCCCATCCCGGCGCGGCCCTTGCCGATGGCGGGATTGAGCAGATCGTCAAGCGCGGAATCGTGTGCGGGCGCGTCCGGCCGGTGCGCCTTGGCGCGGGTCGGACGTGCGTAATCCTTGGGTTTTTTCGGCTTGTCGGGGGATTTCGGCATGCCCCCGCAATATGGGTCGAGTCGGTGGACTGGGGAAGAGCTAGGGCGCCAAGCCAACCGCTGACGCCAGAGGAAAGTATACCTATATTGTACAGCACACGAGAGTGGCGACGGTTCCGACACCGTAGATGGCGGCGCCGACGCCGACACCTATGATAACGACAGCCTCGACGTTTGTTCGGATTTGCATCGACGGCAGCACGGGCGGAGCGGATGATTTCGTAAAGCTCGTCGATGCAGCAGCTCCGTCAATCCGGCCGGGCTGTTTTCCGGCGACGGCGGGCAACTCCGTACACAAGTAGCAGCGGCTGGCTGGACCATTCAGAGCGATGTGACTGGCGACCGCAAGGCCGAATTCGCAATCAACATCGTCGAGCCGACGCATGCGATCACATTATTTTGCGAGAGCCTTTGTTCTGTAGGGCGCGCGGTTCTGTAGGGCGTGCGAATAACGTGACCCCCATTCACTGCGTGGATCGTCCGCGTGATGACCACGCCCCGATGATCTTCGAGACAACGAAATAGAGAATTGCGGCTACGCATGCGAGGACGATGATGAATTCCACCATGGCAGAACCCCCTTATTTCGAACGTGAGCTGGGATCATGCTCCCGGTGCATGTCCGGCCGATGACCGGCGGCGCGCAGCCGCCAGTCACCGTGCGGGGTTTCACCAGGTCAGGGTCTTGGTGTTGTCCCTGAATAGGCCGTTGCCGACCGCTTCCGGATTGCCGATCTTGGCTCCGGAAATCAGGTCGCCCTCGGCAACCCCGTAATGCTTCATGCACATCGGGCAGACCAGAATCACAGCGCCTTTGCCGATCAGTTCTGCGATCATCTTCTGCTGCTCGCCAAATTTCTCCGCGTTGGCTTTCGAGACGACGAGCACGCCCCTGTCGTTGAAGAAAATTGTGAGCGGATGGCCGCGCTCGAACTGGTTCTTGCTGAAGGTCAGCGCCATGCGGGCGCGATGGCTGTCCTCCGTCAGCAGATTGACGAAGAGGGGATCATTGGCGCCGGCCAGTGCGGGGGTCCGTACATTGGCGGAGCCCACGAGGATGGCGATAGCAACGAGCACAAACGTGAGGATTCTCATGGTGGAGGTCCTGTCGATAGAGATTGCGATACGCTGGACGATCAGCGCCGCGCTCTGAAAGCGCAGGCGCAACCACGCGCAAGCGGGGCCGGCAAATTGAAGGTCGGGTTGACGATCAGGCCGAGGCAGCCATCGCCGGTGGCGATCGCAGATGCAGCGGATGGTCGGGGCGGACGTCACGCGCGATAGGCGCATGCGAGCGCTGCAGGAACGCAGTGCTGACGGTCGGATAGTGAACGTCGATGTCGCTGCCGTTGCGGGACAGCGACCCGCCGGTGCAGCATCCGCTCAGATTGCAACTGCATTTGCTGGCGTGGTCGCTCTGGCCGGGCAATTGCTGGCCCGGGACCCGTTGTCCTGGAACTTGGCCGCCGAGGCAGGTGATGAGCGCGAACGAGCCGCCGCCAGAGGCAACGCTTGCATCGATGACGCTGGTCAAGAGCCCGTTGAAGGCAAAGACGAGCGCGACGATGTACCCAGTGACAGCGTGACGAAGCTGGAAACGCGATTGCATGCCGCCATTAGGTCTCATGCTGCGCGTGCGGCTTTGATCGGGATCAATCGCCTGGGTCAGGTCCCAGATAGGACGAGCGCCTTGGAACTCCGCCCAATCTACCGGGACGCTGTGTGGAAAACGTGGAGTGCGCTGAAATGCCCAGGTGGCGTGGTGTCGAACTGGTTAATTGTGCGCTGCGGCACGGACACGTTTTGCTAAGGGGGAATCTCCTATACTTGTCAGAATTGCGCGATTTGAAGGCGTCCCTTTTCCGCAGGCTCGAATGGCAAATCACCGCATGAATGAAGTCCAGGACGCGCGCGACGTGAACGACGACGCCGGGATGTTCGATCTTGCGCCGGTGTCGCTCTGGCTCGAGGATTACAGCGCGCTGAAAGCTCTGTTCGAGCAATGGCGCGCCGACGGGGTGACCGACCTGCGCGCGCATTTTGCCGACGACGCCTCGCGCGTGAAGCAATGCTCCGCCTGCATCCGGCTGATCAAGGTTAACCGGGAGACGCTGTCGCTGTATCAGGCGAACGATGTTGACCATCTGGTGGCCAATCTTGACATGGTGCTGCGCGATGACATGCTGACCGCCCATGTCGACGAACTGGTTCAGCTATGGGAAGGCGAGTTGTCCTTCGAAAGCCACACGGTGAACTACACCCTGACCGGCAAGCGGCTCGACATCCAGCTGCACGCTCGCATCCTGCCGGGATACGAGGACAGCTGGCAGCGGGTGCTGATCGCGATCGAGAACGTGACGGACCGCGAGAATGCGCGCCGTCGGCTGACGCAAAGCGAAAACTACGCGCACGGCCTGTTTGCGCATTCTCCGGTGTCGCTCTGGGTCGAGGATTTCTCGGGCGTGAAAAAGCTGATCGATGAGATCCGCGAACGGGGCATCACCGATTTCCGGGTTTTCACCGACGTGCATCCGGAATTCGTCGCCCGCTGCATGAGCGAAATCCGGGTGCTCGATGTCAACCGTCGCACACTCGAGCTGTTCGGCGCGGTCGACAAGGCGGCGCTGCTGCGCGCGCTGCCGGACGTGTTCCGTGACGACATGGAGGCCCATTTCCGCGAACAGCTGATCGACCTGTGGGAGAACAAGCTGTTCCAGCTGCGCGAGGTGGTGAATTACGCGCTCGACGGCACCAAGCTGAACCTGCTGCTGCAATTCTCGGTGCTGCCGGGCCGCGAGCACGACTGGTCGCTGGTGCAGGTTGCGCTCACCGACATTACCGCGCGCAAGAAGGCGGAAGCCTATCTCGAATATCTCGGCACCCACGACGTGCTGACCAAACTCTATAACCGCTCGTTCTATGTGGACGAACTGAACCGGCTGGAACGCAAGGGGCCGCATCCGGTCACGATCATCATGGCGGACCTCAACGGTCTGAAGAACGCGAACGACGAATCCGGCCATGCCGCCGGCGATGCGTTGTTGCGGCGGGCGGGCGAGGTGCTGAACTCGGTGATCGAGAAGCCGGCCTATGCCTGCCGGGTCGGCGGCGACGAATTCGCGATCCTGCTGCCGGAGACCGACGAAGTGGACGGTGAGGCGTTGATCCAGAGCATCCAGGATTTGATCGCCATCAACAACACCTTCTATCCCGATCTCACGCTCAGCCTGTCGATAGGAATCGCGACTGCGGACCATGGCGAGCGTCTGGAATTTGTGGTCAAGCGCGCCGATCTTGCAATGCTGGAGGCCAAGCGCCAGCATTATTTCGGAACCGAGCACGATCGGCGCCGCTCGCAGGTCGCGCGCGCGAGTTGAGCGGTTCCATCGCGCTTGGGTTTGCGGCGCGTGAGAGGCTTTGCGCCGCACTGGCTTTGATGCAATTGCCTTGATCCTGCTCAAGCCCGGCCGAAGGCCGCCGATTTAAGCTGGTCGTTTGGAGGGCATGACATGCTCGACGATCCGAAGCCGGTGGATTTCGCTGCGCAGCGTCAGGAGATGGTTGAGCGTGCCATTCGTGCGCGCGGTGTGCGTTCGAGACTTGTGCTTGACGCAATGCGCGCCGTGCCACGCGAAGACTTTTTGCCTGCGCATCTGCGCGAGTTCGCGTACGAGGATTCGCCGCTGCCGATCGAGGCCGAGCAGACCATCTCGCAACCCTATATCGTCGCCTTCATGATCGAGGCGCTCGCTCTCGAAGGCGGCGAGCGCGTGCTTGAGATCGGCGCCGGCTCAGGCTATGCGGCAGCGGTGCTGTCCAAGATTGCGGGCGAGGTCTACACCGTCGAGCGGATCGGACAACTCGCGGAAAAGGCGGCGGCGCGGCTTGCCGATCTCGGCTACGGCAATGTGCGCGTTTTGCATGGCGACGGCACCAAGGGATGGCCCGAGCACATGCCCTATGACGCGATTGTGGTCGCCGCTGGCGGGCCGAAGGTGCCCGATGCCCTGAAACTGCAATTGAAGATCGGCGGACGGCTGGTGATCCCGATCGGTGCCTATCCGTCCGTTCAGCAACTGGTGCGGGTCACGCGCATCTCGGAGCAGGATTTCAAGCGCGAGGACCTGGCGGATGTGCGGTTCGTGCCGTTGGTCGGCGAGGAGGGTTGGGGACCGGGCGGCAGGCCGGCGCCGGCGCGGAAACCTGCCGTAACGCGCGAGCCGACGCTGCCGCAACGGATTGCCGATGCCTGCGAGCCGTTCGATTCGGTCGAGGCTGCGTCGCTGGATGGGTTATTGAGCCGAATCGGCGATGCACAAGTGGTGCTGATCGGCGAGGCTACACATGGTACCTCGGAATTTTACCGGATGCGCGAGCGGATCACGCGCGCATTGATCGAACAGAAGGGCTTCCGCTTTGTCGCGATCGAGGGCGATTGGCCGGACGCGGCGCGCGTCGATCATTATGTCCGGCACATGGAATATCCGCCGTCGGAATGGACCGCGTTCGCGCGCTTTCCGGCCTGGATGTGGCGCAATGCCGAGACGCGAGCGTTTGTAGACTGGCTGCGGGCTTTCAATTCGGGACGCAAGCCGGAGCAGCGCGCGGCCTTCCATGGCCTCGATCTCTACTCGCTCTACGATTCGATTCGCGCCGTGCTGAACTATCTCGACGAGGTTGATCCGGAGACCGCGCGCGTCGCGCGAGAACGCTATGGTTGTCTGACGCCCTGGCAATCAGACCCGGCGACCTATGGTCATGCTGCGCTGACCGGGAAATACGACTCCTGCGGGCCAGCGGTGACCGCGGTTTTGGCGGATTTGATGAAGCAGCGCATCGCCTATGCCGAGCATGACGGCGAACGCTTCATGGATGCCGTGCAGAATGCGAAGCTCGTGACCAATGCCGAGCGCTATTACCGCACCATGTATTACGGCTCGCGGGCATCGTGGAACCTGCGCGATACTCACATGTTCGAGACGCTGAAGACGCTCCTGACCTTCTATGGCCCAAAGACGAAGGCGGTCGTTTGGGCCCACAACTCGCATGTGGGGGATGCATCCGCGACCGAGATGTCGTCGCGCGGCGAGCATAATCTCGGCCAGCTGTGCCGGGGCGAATTTGGACGGGATTGCTACATCGTCGGTTTCGGCACGCATGCAGGCCGCGTCGCTGCGGCGTCGGACTGGGACGGCCCGATGGAAATCAAGGAGATCGTTCCCTCGCTGACCGCAAGTTACGAGCGGATATGCCACGAGTCGGGCGTTGCGAACTTCATGCTGCCGCTGCGGGACGCACCGGAGGCGCTGAAAGCCGCATTGCTGGAGCCGCGGCTGCAGCGCGCGATCGGCGTGATCTATCGGCCGCAGAGCGAACGCGCGAGCCACTATTTCCAGGCGCGGCTACCGGATCAGTTCGACGACTATATCTGGTTCGACACGACCAACCCGGTGCAGCCGTTCGCGACCCACGAACTGGAGGGTTTGCCGGACACCTATCCGTTCGGATTGTGAACTGGTCCCCGCACTGCGCGGTTGAAGCCGCATTTGTGCTATTCGCATATTCCGCGCGTGTCGCTTGCGTGCTACCTCCATCGTCGTACGACGGAGGCTCCATGACCACGATCACCACGATCGAACAGCTCGAAGCGATCTATCGCCAGCCGGCCGAGGCCGCGATCGTGAAGGAAACCGGCCAAATCACCCCGGACTATGCGCGCTATATCGAAGCGTCGCCGTTTGCGATGTTGGCGACCGCCGGGCCGGATGGCCTCGATTGCTCGCCGCGCGGCGACCGGTCGGGTTTCGTGCGGATCGCTGATCCGAAAACGCTGATGCTGCCGGACCGGCACGGCAACAACCGGATCGATTCGCTTCGCAACATCATCGGCGATCCGCGGGTCGCGCTGCTGTTTCTCATTCCTGGCTTTGGCGGCACGTTGCGGGTGAACGGAACGGGGCGGATTTCCATCGAGCCTGTGTTGCGCGACAGCTTCAGGATAGACGACAAGCCGCCGCGCAGCGTGCTGATCGTGGACGTGCAGTCGGTCTATTTCCAGTGTGCGCGGGCCGTCATCCGCTCGGACCTTTGGAATCCGCAGCGTCACGTGGATCCGAAATCGCTGCCGAGCGCGGGACAGATTCTCTCAGCCATCACCGCCGCACGGGTCGGAGGCGAGGCTTACGACAAGGCGTGGCCGCAGCGCGCCAAAGAAACCTTGTGGTGATGTGATGGCGGGTATTCTCGTCCTCGGCGCCGGCGGCTTGATCGGGCAATTCGTCGCCACCGATCTGATCCGGCGCGGCGTCAAGGTGACCGCGGCGGCGCGGCGCTTCTCGTCGGCCCAGCGTGATCTGTTTGGAGACGCCGCGCGCGAGACGCCGATTGCGAGTCTCGATGTGCTCGGGCTGAAGGCGTTGATCGCGCAGAGCGGCGCCGACATCGTGCTGAATTGCGTCGGCGTGCTGCAGGACCAGCCTGGAAAGTCCACCCACGAGGCGCATGACGGTTTTGTCGAGCGTTTGATCGCAGCCCTGTGCGCGGTCGGGCGACCGGTGCTGCTGATCCACACCTCGATCCCCGGCGAGCCCGGCGGCGATGTCACGCCGTTTGCGCAGAGCAAGCGGCGGGCTGACGGATTGATCGTGGAATCCGGTTTGCCGCATGCGATTCTGCGGCCCGGCATGGTGCTCGCGCCCGCGCCCTATGGCGGCAGCGCGATGTTGCGTTCGCTCGCGGCATTGCCAGTCGATCTGCCCAAGGCTTTGGCCGAACGGCCGTTCCGCTATGTCGCGGTTGAAGACATCGCCGACACGGTGGCGCGTCTCGCCGAACGTTGGAAACCGGGCGAGCCCAGCGCTGCGGTCTACGACCTTATGCATCCCGATCCGCACAATATGGAGAGCGTGCTTGCCCGCTTGCGGCGCTGGCTCGGCGATCTCTGGCCATGGCGGCTTCGCATGCCGGAATTCATGATCAATCTCGGCGCCAAGGCGGGCGATCTGTCGTCATGGCTCGGCTGGTCGCCGCCGATGCGCTCGACCGCAATTGCCGAGTTGCGCCGCGGTGTTGTCGGCGATCCGGCACGCTGGATGACCGATACCGGCATTACGCCGCGCTCGCTCGACGCATTGCTGAGCGAGCGCCCGGCGACGGTCGAGAATCGCTGGTTCGCGCGGCTCTATTTGCTCAAAGCGCTGATCATTGCCGTACTTGCCGTGTTCTGGCTGGTGTCGGGGCTGATCGCGATCACGGTCTCCTATGGCGATGCGCTCGAGATGATGACTCGCCACGGCTTTCCGGGCGGGCAGTCGCATGCCTTCGTCATCACCTCGAGCCTGACCGATATCGTGGTCGGACTGCTGATAGCATTTCGTCGCAGCAGCCGGGCCGGGCTGGTGGCGGGCATCGTGGTGGCCATCGGATATATGTTTGGGACCGCGGTCTTGACGCCGGCGCTCTGGATCGAGCCGCTCGGCGCTTTGGTGAAGACCGGGCCCGCGATCGTGCTGATGATGGTCGCACTCGCGATTTCCGACGATCGGTAATTCAAAGCGCGGCCAGCAAAAGTGGTCACCGGTTTTGCGTTCGGCCGCGCGTCAAATGAGAAAGCAATGATCTCGCCTAGCGATCCTCAGCTTCGTGACATCGGTGAGCCGGGCGGGCGCGGCCTCATCCTCTATGACGGGGTCTGTGTGCTGTGCTCGGGCTGGGTTCGGTTCGTCGCGAGCCGCGATGCCGACCGCAGATTTCTGTTCACGCCGATCCAGAGCGGCTATGGCCGCGCGCTCGCCCTGCAGCACGGCATCGATCCGGACAATCCGCAGAGCAATGCGGTGCTGGTCGACGGCAGCGTCAATCTGCGTTCGGATTCCGCGATTGCCGCGCTGTCGCGCCTGCCAGGGTATGGCTGGGTGCGTGCGTTCTGGATCGTACCGAAGCCGGTCCGCGACTGGGCTTATGCCACGATTGCCCGCAATCGCTATCGCTGGTTCGGCCGGCACGATGTCTGCGATCTCGGCGGCGCGAAATACATGGACAGGGTCGTGGGGTGAGCCGGCACCGATCCGTTTCGCGATCATGGCGGGCCCAGGCGACACCCTGCGTCTGAATTGCAGCATTCTGTGCAGACAGAGCTGTCGACGGCATTCCCCAGGCCGAGGCGTGTGTCCGGTAAGCACGCCTTGGGCAGCGGTGCGCTCATTGCCATTCCGAGACGCCGCATTGTCGCGTCAATGGTGATTGTCGCCGCCGGTTGCGCGTCGCACGGTGCGACCGCCGTCAGCTGCGTTTTGGCCTGCAACAACGTCGGAGTGCGGATCACGCCACTCATGCCCAGCAGGCCGATTCCCAACGCGATCACCGCGCCGAGAATGATCGGCAAGGGACCGGCGCTTTGTTGCTGCTGCCAGGTCTGTTGCACACGCATCTCGTGAATTGCTTTCATCGACGCGAACCGATGCGGGCCAGACTGGCTCCGAAAAATTTCATTCAAAGCTTTCTCGTTTAGAGGGGACTTATGCGGCCGTGCGCGTTGTGCATGTCTTAATGTGATCGCAGACTCAGCGCGACAACGTCTCACCCCTGAGGGCTTTTCATGAAGGCGGCGTCAATTTGTTCGTTCGAATTTGACGCAAATGCAACGCGAGTCCGGTGACGGGCCAAGTGACCGATCTGCCATCACAGCGGGCGTGAGGTCGTGCCCTTGTAGAGGATCGGACCGGTCGGACGGCCGATCGGCGAGCCGCCTTCGGGCTCGAGCGTGATCTCGAACAGCTGGTCGGGTCCGGTCGGCGGCAGCTTGTCCAGATTGAGCTGCACGGTGCGTGCGCGATCGATCAGACCGACGGAACGCGGGCCGATATTGCGATCCCACAGCGTCCAGATTTCGAGCGCGCGGCCGGGCGGCACGTTGATGTCGGTGAGCGGGATCATTTCGACGCGGCCATCGGCGAACGCATTGACGACGGCGCCGGGCTGCTTGGTGTCATCGCTGACCAGGATAGCGACATAGACCGGCTTTCGCACCGCTTCGCGGGTCGCATAAGTCAGGGCAACGCCGGCCACGATTGCAAAGACCAGCGCGGAGGCGAGCGAGGTGGCGGTGGCCGCGCGCAGGCCGTCGATCGAGTTCCACAGGCGCGAGAACAGGCCGGGCCGTGGGCTGCGTTTGGTTTGCGGTGGCGTCGCGATCCCGGTTTCGATCCGCTGCCAGAGCGTAGGCTCGATCGGCATGGATGGTGCCGTCCGGTCCAGATCGGAGAGCCGCTCGCGCCATTGTGCGACCAGATTCGCAAAGGCGGGATCGGTTTCGACGCGCCGCTCGGCCTCGGCGCGTTGCGCCGGATCGAGCAGCCCCGATACGAATTCGGCCGCCATGATGTTGTCGGGCTCGGTCATCCCATGCACTCCTGCAGGGAGAGGAGGCCGCGGCGGGTCCAGCTCTTGGCGGTCCCGAGCGGCACGCCGAGTTTACCGGCCAGTTCGCCGTGGCTCATGCCGTGCGCGTAGGCGAGCACGACGGCCGAACGGAGTTTGAGATCGAGCTGCTCCAGGCAGCGGCGCAGCGCGCTCGCCTCGGGCAGCATCGCGAATGCAGCTTCCGCAGACGCCTCCGGCCATTCGCTGTCGCCGTCGGAGGCCGGATATTTCGCTTCGTCCTGAAGCAGCGTGAGCGCGCGATTGCGCAGCACCGTATAGATCCAGGTACGGGCGGCGCCGCGCGCCGGATCGAAGCTGCGCGACAGTCGCCAGATTCTCAGGAACGCTTCCTGAACCGCTTCGTCGGCGAGGTCGCGTCGTCGCAGAATGCGAAATGCAACGCCGGTCATGCGGGCGGCTTCCATATCGAATATGACGCGCAACGCCGCGCGGTCGCCGCCGGCACAGCGCGTCAGCGCCGCGGTCAACTGCGCGTCATCGGCAAGATCGCCCTGATCGGGTTGCGGCATCCGGAACCGGTCCTGTTCGCGCCTGCCTATAGCAGCCCCTTTTCGTTTTCTCGACCGGGATACCCGCCAGCCGCGGCGTTTGGATGCAGGGGAACCAACAAAAAAATTCTTTCGGCGGCTGCATCCAAATCCGCATCCCGGCCGGTATCCGCCTCGACCCCATCCCCCGGGGCGCAAAAGCAGGGAGTTTGCAGATGACGCTCAAGATATTGCTGGCCGCGACCGCGGCCGTCACGGTTTCCGCCGTTGCGGCGCAGGCCGCTCAGGTCGCCGCGCTGATCGGCAACGACACCATCGCCATCGTCGATACCGGCGCCAAGAAGGTGACCAAGACCATGAAGGTCGATGGCATCAAGGGCGAGCTCGTCGGTATCGACGTGCGCCCGGCCGACGGCATGCTCTACGGCCTCGTCGCCGACGGCACACTGTACACCATCGGCATGGACGGCAAGGCGACCATGAAATCCAAGCTTGAGACGATGCTGAAGCCCGGCGTCATGGCGACGGTTGACTTCAATCCGGCGGCAGACCGTTTGCGCGTGATGGGCAGCGACGGCATGAGCCTGCGCGCGAATGTTGATGACGGCAAGGTGGTCACCGATGGCAGCCACAAATATTCGGATAGCGATGCCAGCAAGGGCAAGACCCCGAAGATCGGCGCCGGCGCCTACACCAATTCGGTGAAGGGCATCAAGACGACCGACCTGTTCAACATCGATCTCGACTCCGGCGCCCTGGTCAAGCAGGTGCCGCCGAATGACGGCGTGCTCAACACCGTCGGCATGCTCGGCGCTTCTCCGAAGATGATCGCGTTCGATATCTGGTCCGACGGCACCAAGAACGAGGCCTGGGCGATGACCGGCGCCGACCTGTGGTCGGTCGATCTGCAGACCGGCAAGGCCACCAAGGCTGCGACCATCGAGGGCGTTAAAGGCGACGTGAAAGACATCGCCATTCTGCCCGCGATGTAACGCGACCACCGGTCATCGGCTTGCTCGTCCGGCGTACGGCCTTCCAGCGGGCGCCGAACTGAGCAGGCGCGCCGCGCTCAGGTTTTCCTGGGCGCGGCGTTTTTTATGCCGCGGCGAGCAGGAGTTCGGTGAGGCGGTCCGGCATGTCGATCATCGCGTCATGCCCGCAGGGCATGTCGTGCACATTCCAGGACGGATCAGCCCTGAGTCGCGCGGCAATCGCGTCGAAGCCGGCCGAGTTGAAGCCCCTGGCGCGGATATAGGTTTTCCTCGCGATCTTCTCGCGTGCGCCGGTGAGTTTGACCGGATCGCCGTAGGTGCCGATCGGCTGCGGTGTGCATTTCCTGTCGACGTATGCGCGGTCCTTTTCATTGACGTTGAAATAGGCCGCGCTGGCCGGCGGAATACCCAACTCGCCGCGCTTGATCGCGGCGTTGACATTGTCGCGCAGGCCCTGCCGAGACAGGCTCATGATGGTCTGGCCGTTCTGAGGAACGAAAGCGTCGAGGAAAACGATCGAGGCGAGCTGCGGCAAAACTTTCTCGGCGACGCCGGAAATCACCAGGCCGCCATAGGAATGACCGACAAGAACGACGCGCTGCAGATCCTCGAACCGGATGATGTTGGCGATATCGTCGATATGGGTGGTGACGGTCGGCCGTGTGCCGATCAGGTGCGAGCGGTCACCGAGACCGGTGAGCGAAGGCGCATAGACCTTGTGGCCCTTGCGTTCGAGCCGGTCGGCGACCCGGCGCCAGCACCAGCCGCCGTGCCAGGCGCCATGAACCAGCACGAAACTGCGCTGCGCGTTTTGGGCGAGTGCGGGTGAGGCGAGCGCGGAGGCCGCGACCGCAGTACCGGCGAGGAGCGAGCGGCGGGTGAGGGACGTGCGATTGTTGTTCATAAGCGGCGCTCTCTCGACTCCCTCCCCCTGAAAGGGGGAGGGTTGGGGAGGGGGTCATCCAGCAAGTGTGACCCCCACCCGACTGCCGAAGCTTCGCTTCGACAGTCGACCTCCCCCTTTCAGGGGGAGGTCAAGAAGGAAATCAAACCCTCGCACATTTGCAACGCCTTGCTGCAACGTCTTTGCCGCCTACAGCGCCCGCATGCGCTGGATCGCCCAATAGGTGAGGGCGCCGGCCCCGGCTGCGAGTGCGAACGCGTACCAAGTGCCGCCCGGCGTCTCCAAAAATGGCAGGTCCCTGGTATTCATGCCGAAGAATCCGGTGACCAGCGTCGGCGGCAGGATGCCGGCGGTGAGGATTGAGAGTGTCAGCAGACGCCGGTTGGTCAGCTCGGCCATGCGGCCCGCCAGCTCTTCCTGCAATAGGCGCGCGCGATCGTGGATGGCGGCGACCGAGTGATCGAAATCGTCGATCTTCTGCGCCAGCGACTGTACCGGTGCGGCCAGTTCCGGCAGCGGTCCGGCAACCCGCAGTTCCAGCCGGTGAAACAGCCCGCGCATCTGGGAGAGCTGGCGATGGATGCGCACGGACCGACTGCGCGCGCGTGCGATCATCTGGGACTCGTCGCCGCGCGGGCTGTGCGCGACCCGCTCCTCGACCAGATCGAGATCGTCGCCGATGCGTTCGGCGAGCTGGCCGATCACATGCGCGAAGTGATCGATGATCCCGTCTAGGACTTCGATCGGTGAGCAATACAATGTGCCGGCTACAATCGAACGGCGGACATTTTCCACCGAGCGCAGCGGGATGCGCCGCATGGTGACCAGCAGACGGTCGGTCATGGCGAAGCGCAGCCGGGTCAGATCCTCGGTCGGATTGTCGAATTCCAGATGCAGCTCGGGGATGACGCCGACGATCTCGCGGCCATAGACCTCGACGCGCTGGTGGTCCTCGTCGCCCAGCATGATCTCGCGCGCGATGTCGCTCAGCGGCGCGTGCAGTTCGACCCAGTTGCGGCAGCGGATGTCGGCGCGCGACAGATGAACCCAGACGAAGCCCTGCGCGCTGCCGAGCGCGGCTTCGACCTCGTCGGGTAGCAGGGCGCGCGCGTTGCCTTCGGCATCGAAAGCGAAGGCGGAAATCATGCCGGCAGCGGGTGTGCTGTCGACCGGCGGTTCGGGCCGATTCATCGCGATGCGGTCCCTAGACTGCGGAGAGATCGCGACGGGCTAGATTCTGTAGATGACAGTCTTACGACAGGGCGATCCCCTCAGGACCGTTGCCGCTTCCATTCCTTTTCCGAGGGCTTGGTGCCGGCCCGTTGCAGCGTCTTGATTCGGAGCGGGATCTGACCGGACTTTTCAGCGATTTCCCGATCCTGCTGCTCGATGATCGTGCGCGCGGGTTCATCGCCCTCCAGGCCTCCCAGCGCTTCGCCCGGGACCCGGCGGTTGGAACGCTGGCTTCCGTCCTCGTAGATCACGTCGAACAGAACGAATTCGGTCCGCTTGGTCGGTTTGCGCGCCATTGTTGTTCTCCGTGTTGTGCGCCGGGGACGTTTGCATCCCGAAACACGGCGACCGCGCTGGCGGGCGGCGCATGCAGGTCAGGATGTACGATGGTCCGAGGCGGCGGACGCGTGACTCGGTTCGCTGTGTATATGCGCAATCGCCCGGCGACCCGCAACCCGCAGGCCATGCACCCCGGTCGCTCGGGCCATGCGGCGGGCGGATCACGCCGACACGTATAAAGTGTATAATTTTGGAAAAGGCTTCTCAATTTCCAAAAAAAACTTGAAAAGCGGTCATTTTTATACAATCTAAGATTGTGGTCTGTTATTGGCGCCATTCAGTCCAGGGGGAACATCATGGCGATCGATTCAAACTCTGCCGCTCAACTCGTCCTCAAAGGTTACAGCGAAGTCAGTGCGGCCGCGGCAGCAGGGCCGGTCGCCGCTCCCATGGCGGCTCCCGACTTTTGCACGCTATGGCCGAAGGCCAAGCCGATCCTTCAGGTGCTGGTCGGCATCATTGCGATCTTGCCAATTCCGGGCGGTGGTACCGTCGGCGGCGGTGTTCTCAACGGGCTGATCCTGCTTGGTGACCAGATCTTCAAGGACAAATGCGGATAGCCGGCGAACGGTCCATGGCGGCGCAGGCCGAGCGCCGCCATTCACGGCATGGCGAGTCTCGGGCCGGCCGATCGCCGGTCAGCGCTTGTTGATGCTCTCCCAGGTGCCGTCGGCGCGAACGGCGGCAATGCCCTGATCGAGCTTCGCGATCAGCTCCGCTGACTGGCCTTTGCGCACGGCGACAGCGAGCGGCAATTCGAGGAACAGCTTTTCCGGCAGGGTCACTTTGCCGGCGTGAAGCGTGGACGCGAGCCTCCGTCCGACCTGGAAATTCAGCGCGGCGGCGTCGGCCTCGCCCGACAGCAATTGCGCGAAGCTCTGGTCGTAATCGGCATTCACGACCAGCCTCACCTCCGGAGCGGTCTTGCCGATGAAGCCGGCGAGCGGACCTGTCTTCGGCGTCACCACGGTCTTGCCGGCCAGAGCCTTCAACCCGTCAGGCGTCGGCTGCGGCGCACGCACGAACAGCGCCCCGCCGGTGATCACCAGCGGCGCGGAAAAATCGAAGCTCTGTCGCCGTTCCGGATTGATCGCGAGCGGAAACACCGCATCGGCGCGGCCATCCTCCAGCGTTTTCTGGATCTCCGCGAACGGCACCGGCACATAGGTGATGGTCAGGCCGGCGCGCTGCGCCGCCGCGTTGAGGATATCGACGGCGAGGCCTTCCGACTTGCCGTCCTTCACTTCCGCAAAAGGCGGGAAACGCTGGTCGTGCGCGACGCGGATGGTTTGGGCGTGTGCGGCGGTTATCGATGACAGCGACAGCAGGACGGTAGCGGCCAGATGGATGATGCGCATGGTGCCTCTCGCGATGAGGGCCACATGCTAGCATGCACAGGCCACGCGAAGATATGCGCGGCGTGCAACCTACTCCGCCGCGGCGAGATCTGGCGAGTCGATGAAGCCGCCGGACTGACGGCGCCACAGCGCCGCGTAATGGCCGTCAGCATCGAGCAATTCGTCATGCGTGCCCTGTTCGACGATGCGACCCTTATCGAGGATGACAAGGCGGTCCATGCGCGCAATGGTGGAGAGCCGGTGCGCAATCGCGATCACGGTCTTGTTCTTCATCAACTCGTCGAGGCTCGACTGGATCGCGGCTTCCACCTCGGAATCCAGCGCGGAGGTCGCTTCGTCGAGCACCAGGATCGGGGCGTTCTTCAGGATCACACGCGCAATGGCGACGCGCTGGCGCTGTCCGCCGGATAATTTCACGCCGCGCTCGCCGACCTGCGCGTCATAGCCGTAGCGGTGCCGCCAGTCTTCGAGACCGAGGATGAAGTCATGCGCCTGGGCGAGTTTCGCTGCGGTGACTACCTCATCATCCGACGCGGAGGGGCGCCCGTAGCGGATATTGTCGCGGATCGAGCGGTGCAGCAGCGAGGTATCCTGCGTCACCACCGAGATCTGCGTGCGCAGCGATTCCTGTGTCACCTTCGCGATATCTTGCCCGTCGATCAGGATACGGCCGTCCTCCAGTTCGAAAAAGCGCAGCAGCAGGTTCACCAGCGTCGACTTGCCGGCGCCGGATCGGCCGATCAGCCCGATCTTCTCGCCGGGCTTCACCGTCAACGACAAGTTCTCGATCAGACCTTTCTCGCTGCCATAGCCGAACCGGATGTCCTCAAACGCGATTTCACCGCGGGTGACCTTCAGCTCTTTCGCATCCGGCGTGTCGGTGAGGCCGAGCGGACGCGCGATCGCGCGCATGCCCTCCTGCACGACACCGATATTCTCGAAAATGTCGGTGATCTGATAGGCGACCCAGCCGGCCATGTTTACGATCTGCCAGGCCAGCGGCAGCGCCATCGCCACCGTGCCGACCTGCACCGCGCCTTGCGTCCACAGATAAATCGACAGTCCTGCTACCGACACAACCATGGCCGCGTTCAGTGTCGCAAGCGCGAGCGTAAACAGCGTGTTGAGCCGGAGCGATGCATGGAATAACCCGGTATGCGACTCGATCGAGTTGCGCACATAGGCGTCTTCCTCGCGCGCGCGTGCGAACAGCTTCAGCGTCAGGATATTGGTATAGGTATCGACGATGCGCCCGGTCATGATCGAACGCGCTTCCGACACCTCGACCGAGGTGTCGCGCATGCGCGGGACGAAGATGCGCAGCAGGAGCGCGTAGCCGGCGAACCAGACTAGGATCGGCAAAGCGAGCCAGAGGTCGGCCGCGGCCAGCAGCAGCATCGCGCTGGTGCCGTAGACCAGAATGTACCAGACCGCCGTGATCATCGAGACCAGGCTCTGGCGCATCGCCGGTCCGGTCTGCATCACCTTGTTGGCGATGCGGCCGGCAAAATCGTTCTGGAAGAAGGCCCAGCTCTGCCGTACCACATGCCAGTGGCTCTGCCAGCGGATCAGATTGGTGACGTTGGCGGAGATTCCCTGGTTGGCGACGATATTCTGCGCGGTCAGCGCGAGCGGACGCAATACGACAAGCACCACGGCCATGCCAAGGAGCAGGTGCCAGGATTCTGCAAACAGCGTGGCAGGGTCGCTCGTGGTAACCAGCGTCACGACGCGGCCGATGAAGACCGGAATCGTGATGTCGAGTAAGGCGACGACAAGGCCGGTCACGAACAGGGCGGCGAACAATCCTTTCGCCTGACGCGCGAAATGCCAGTAGAAGGCGGCCAGCGTCGGCGGCGGCTCCGGATTGTCCGGCAGCACCGTCGGCTGCAGCGCTTTTTCAAACCACCCGAACATGCGGCGTCCAAATACGGCAAAGGCGGCGCCGCGGCGCCGCCAGGCTCAATCGCGATCTCATCGAATGTCGCTCGTTAGCCCGGCTTCATGTCGAGAGGATGGCGATTTGCTCGCGTTCGCCAAGGGCCGGTTTGCGTGGTCGCCAGGGGGCGTCAGCCCTGACAGGATGTAGCGGGGGTCATGGCCACCGGGTCGCCCGGCCCGGCGAGCGCCGCGGTCATGGACGAGGTGTCGGCGGCGTCCTCCGACGTTGCGCCCGGCCGCAGCCGGCGCTGCAGATAGTAATTGGTGAGCCCGACCATCAGCTTCTCGCGCGCGTGCTCGGCGCAGTTCCGATCGATGATGGCGGCAACCGCATGCACCGTGGGTTCCTCGGTGAAGTCTGCTTCGCGTTCGGCCACGGCTCGCCCGTCGGTCGTGGACGTCGATTCCGGATTGCGCAAGGCCGCCGATGTCGCGACCACCAGACCGGCGAGCACGATGCCGCCGGCGAGAATGCCAACCGGCCTGACGGTCGGCACATCGCGACTTTCACTCGGTGCCGTGCGATCGCGAAACAGCGGCCGCGGCGGAAACAGCCAGCGGTACGGGGGAGACGACTTCAAGAGTGAAACGAGCATCATGGTTTTCGGCCCTGCGACAGCAGCGCTATACCGAAAGTCCCGCTTAAGCTCGCTTAAGACGCAAGGCCGATCCGTCCGCAGGGTGACGGCTGCGCTAACTCACTCGTTCAAATTGTCATCGATCGGGGCGATGCGCGGTCCGCGATCAGAGTTTGCGGTCGCGGATGCCCACCTTTTCGTAAATCTCGTTGATATGTTTCTTGACGCCGTCGGCGACGGCGTCATCAACCGTGGTCTTGGACCAGCCGACTTTCTGGCGCGCATATTCGGCAATTTCCTCGTCCTGGCCGGACGTGGCGCCGCTGACCGCATAGGCGCCTATCATCTCGTTGCCATCGAAGACAGGATGGGAACCGCCAGACGCCGCAATCTTGCCGTTGGTGAAGACCGACGCATTCGCCATCAGTTGCGGGTTGCGTTCCTTGAACCATTGCTGGATGACGAGCCCGTCCGGAAAGCGCGGGCTCATCGAGCGGAAAGCAGCGACCGTATAGGCCTTGGCGATTGCAGTGTCGGGCGTGATGAAGCCGGCGCCATCCATTCGCTCAAGTGCGATCAGGTGACCCTCCGGCCCGACCACGGCGGTGGTGACGGCAACGCCCATCTCTCTGGATTTTTCCTCGACCGCATCAAAGAAAGGCCGACAGGCTTTCGCACTCAGTTTCATTTCGTGATTCCTGCATGTCTCTTGAGAGCGATCTCGTTCACAGCCGGATCAATTGCTCTTCTGAAGTCCGGCTGCCTTGACCACCTTGCCCCACTTTTCGGTCTCGCTTGCGATCAGCTTTGCGAACTGATCCGGTGAGCCGCCGAGAATGTCCATGCCCTGTTTCGAGAGGGCCTCGACAACGTCGGGTGATTTGAGCGCTTCGTTGGTGGCCGTCGACAGCTTGTCGATGATGTCCTTCGGTGTGCCGACCGGGGCCAGCAGTCCGAACCAGAGGCCGGTATCGAAACCCTTAAGTGCAGCCTCGTCCATCGTGGGCAATTGGGGTGCCGCGTCGGTGCGCTTGAGTTGCGTGGAGGCGAGGGCCCGCAATGATCCCTTGCTGACATGCTGAAGCACGGTCGGTGCGGGCGAGAACATGACTTGTACCCGGTTGGCGAGCAGGTCGGTCACCGCCTGTCCGCTGCCCGGATAAGGTACATGGACGAGCTTCACACCCGCCATCTGGTTGAACAATTCGCCGGACAGGTGCGGCGAGGTACCGACGCCGGATGATGCAAAGGACAGCGAATCCGGCTTGGATTTGGCAAGCGCGATCAGTTCGCTCACGCTCTTGATGCCTGTGTCGGGATGCACGACCAGGATATTCGAAAGCACGACCAGCGGCGTGATCGGCGCGAAGTCGCGGGAAAAGTCGAACCTGTTCTGCGGCGCCAATGTGGTATTGATCGTATTGGCGACCGTTCCCATCAAAAGAGTATAGCCATCCTTGGGAGCCTGTGAGACGAACTCGGTCGCAATATTGCTGCCGGCGCCGGGCTTGTTCTCCACGATGAATTGCTGTCCGAGCAACTGCCCGAGTTTCTGCGCAACAATGCGTGCTGTGCTGTCGGCGGCCGCGCCCGCGCCGAAACCGACTATGATGCGCACCGGACGCGACGGATAGCTGTCCTGAGCGATAGCGGGCGCGGTGAAAGCAAGCAGCAATGCGGCAAACGCGCAACGCGCGATCATGACAGACATGGCATCCTCCCTATCGGCCGTCTGAAGCGACCGTGCCTGTCCCTCATAAAGGCGAATGCAAGAAAGTGCGCGCAAAAAAAGCCGCCTGTCGGCGGCTTTTTCAGTTTCCTTGTTGCGACCTTGCGAAATCTTCCGCGGCTTTTCGGCTCGCGAAATGAATCGCAATACTCAGCGGTGCTGCACCACGATCTTGGTGCCGATCGGCACGCGCGCATACAGATCTTCGATTTCGCTGTTCACCAGCCGGAAGCAGCCCGAAGACACCGCATGGCCGATCGTCTCCGGCGCATTGGTGCCGTGGACGCGATATACGGTGCTGCCGATGTAAAGCGCGCGCGCGCCCATCGGATTTCCCGATCCGCCGGCCATGAAGCGGGGCAGATACGGCTGGCGTTGGATCATCTCCGGCGGAGGTGTCCAGTCCGGCCATTCGGCTTTGCGCGAAATCTTGTGAATGCCGCCCCAGCGAAAGCCGTCGCGTCCGACGCCGACGCCGTAGCGGATGGCGCGATTGTCGCCCTGCACCAGATACAGGAAGCGATCATGCGTGTTCACGATGATCGTGCCCGGCGCTTCATGGGTGCGGTAGAACACCGCCTGCCGCCGAAATTCATAAGGCAGCGTGAACCCCGCATTGCCGTCGACACCGGGATCGCGATCATTGATCGTCGGCGCCGGAACCTGCCCGGCACCCTGTCCAACAACCGGCGCGGGCAGACCGCACGCAACCACTATGCCGGCGAATGCCAGCCCTCGAATCCAGTTCATGTCTGAAGCCCGGCTCCCAAGATCAATATTGCCGCAACTCTGACCTAAATATGTGGCAAAATTCAATCCGTATGATGCTCAATACTCCGCGAGGCCTGCGGCCAACGCGGTGCGATATTACTTCCGGCGGGCAGTGTTATCCGGCGGGCAGTGTTATAATGTCCAAATCCGGGCGCGGCGGCACCGCGACCGGCAGGTGAGCGAGAACGTTGTCGCTGGCGTTACTGCTGCCCCGGGCCTGCCCCGACATAGCCCGTGATTTTCCAGCCGCTGGCGTCCTTGACGTAGCAAAGCTGGTCGTTTCCGAGCGGCGACAAGATGTCGGCCGAGATGTAGCCTACTTTTCCGGATGGGGTTACGACCCGCACCATCGGCACCTCATTCTGTTTCGGGGCGGCCTGCTTGGGATCCGGCATTATGCGGATCAGCACCATCCCGGGTTTTTCTGTCACCGGCGCATCGGCGCGGGGGGCGCCGCGGACCTCGACGTTGTCATCGAGCGGATAGGCAAAATCGCCGGGATCGGTGCCGGTGGCCTTGGCCACATCTTCCAGCTGTTTCTCATCGAATTGCGGATCGGCCGGAGAGCAGATCACACCCTGCCTGCCGGGGAAGGCGGTCGCAGTCGGGTCGGCGGCATAGCCCTGCAGGATGTCCCAGCCAATCGGCTGCTTCCCCCCGAGCACGATCGCGGTGGCGAGATTATCGAGCCCCGATTTTTTCTTGTCGGCCTGATCGCCCTTCTCGCCTTCCCAGAAAAAGCCCTGCGCCACGACTAGCTTTGCAAGAGCGGCGCGGTCCTTCTTCGCGCCGATTTCGCCAAGCTGCTTGCGGAAGGCCTCGTAACTCGGGTCGTTGATCGGCGCGGGAAACTTCACGGCGATCGGGGTGTAGGGCTTGGCTGGCGCGGCCGGCGGCGGACCCTTCTGCGGCGGCTGCTTTGGCTGAGCCTGCGCGCCGAAGGGCGCCGCAAGGAGGAGGGCGACGGCAAGGGCGGTCGCATGGAGTGGGGTCGCGTGGCGTGTGATCGCGTGGCGCATCGTGATTCTCCAGGAAGACAGTCAACCGTAAAGCCTGGGCCATGAAAATGCGACTGGTCTGCGGCACCGGCTCTGATCATTTTCGCGTCAGGGCTGGGCGGCGCACATTGGCGGATGGGATGCTAGAACCTGTTGTCGCTCACGCCAATCGGTTACCCCATGTCGTTCACATCTCCGCATCTGCTGCCGATCCTTCTGCTGCTCGGCTCCAACATCTTTATGACGCTGGCCTGGTACGGTCATCTGCGGTTCAAGGAACAGCCGCTGCTGATCGTGATCTTCGTGGCCTGGGGCATAGCCTTCGTCGAATATTGCATGGCGGTGCCGGCCAATCGCTGGGGCAGCGAGGTCTATACGACCGCGCAGCTCAAGACGATTCAGGAGGTGATCACGCTGATTGTGTTTGCCGGTTTTTCGGTGGTCTATCTGAAGGAGCCGTTCACCTGGAACTATGCCGTCGGCTTCGCTTTCATCGCGATCGGAGCGTTCTTCGTGTTCCAGAAATGGTGATCATTTGGCTGGCGACAGCCGCAGAATACGGCCCTGTGCATCGTCGGTGACCAGCCATATTGCGCCGTCGGGCCCGGTGCGCACGTCGCGGATGCGTTCGTTGAGCTGGCGCAGCATGCGTTCCTCGCGCGTGACCTTCTCGCCGTCGAGTTCGAGCCGCACCAGCGTTTGTGTCCGCAATCCGCCGATGAAGGCATTGCCCTTCCATTGCGGGAACAGATCGCCGGTATAGATCGTGAAGCCGGAAGGCGCGATCACCGGCGTCCATTGCCGGATCGGCTGTTCCATCCCGGCCTTGCTCGTCCCTTCATGGATTTTGGCGCCACCATAGTTGACGCCGAAGCCGATCACCGGCCAGCCGTAATTCTCGCCGGCCTCGGGGATATTGAGTTCATCGCCGCCCTGCGGCCCGTGCTCGTGCATCCACAATTTGCCGGTTGCGGGATGCAGCGTCGCGCCCTGGCTGTTGCGATGGCCATAGCTCCAGATTTCCGGCTTGGCGTCCGCGCGCCCGACAAACGGATTGTCCTTCGGAACCGAACCATCGGGAGCGATCCGGATGATCTTGCCGATATGGTTGTCGAGGGTTTGGGCGCTCTTTGACGCGCTGCCGTGATCACCGGTGGTGAGGAACAGGTTGCCGTCCCGCGCCTGCACGATCCGGCAACCGTAATGCAGACCGCGGGAGGGCGGACCCTCCTGCCGGAAGATGCGCCGAACCTCGGTGAGTTGCGGCTTCTCGCCTGCATCGATTTTCGCGCGCGCCAGTGCCGTCTGCGCGCCGCCGTCGACCGGATCGGAATAACAAAAATAGATCGCGTTGTTGGTCGCGAAATCGCGGTCGATGATGACGTCTAGCAGACCACCCTGATTCTGGGACAAGACCTTCGGCACGCCGCCGAGCGGTGGCGACAACTTGCCGTCGCGGGTCGCGATCCGCATGTTGCCACCGCGCTCGGTCACGAGCATGCGTCCGTCCGGCAGGAAGGCGAGCGCCCAAGGGTAGGACAGGCCGGAAACGATGGTTTCGACGCGGATATCGCCCAAATCCGACTTGAAGACCTGCTGCGCCTGCGCCGTTAGCGCGGACAGCATCAGCATCGCCGCAATCGCGTAAGCTTTCATGTCCACCGCTCTCCAAGACAGGACAGCTAACGGTAGCGGTCCGAACGGCGTTCCGTAAGAGCGCCGCAATGCCGCAACCGATCCGGTCGCGGTATGGTGATCGGGGTGATTAGAGACAGGTTCAGTGGAGGAGTGCGCTGCTGTGGGCAGGCGCGTTCAAGTTGGCACGCGCGGTGCCGATGGCGACTGCGGTCAGCGCGACGACAATGCAGATCACGAGCGCGGTGGTCATCAGAAGATGCGCCAGCACGAGCTTTCGTTTCGTCAACGGCCGGGCGTTGCGATCGGGATGTTGGAATCCGATCCCGGCGATCTGATCCCTGGTCATGGCAATGGCTCCGATAGAGCGAATCAGCCCCCGGAGGCATAATCGTACGGGATGCAGGCGGCGCGCCGGCCGGAAAGCGGCGCAAGCGGTGACCTCTGATGGCATTTTGATGACAATGCGTTAACAGAGTCTTAACTGTAAACGAATGGTTAACGGTTTCACTCCGCCGCGACCCTCAATTCCTCCGGGCGGTGGTCCATCGCGACATGAAGCGGCTCGGTTTCGACGCGGGCGAACCACTCGCGCAGGGCCGGAAACGGCCGCAGGTCGAAATCGCATTGCTCGGCGAGATGAGTATAGGAATAGAGCGCGACATCGGCGACCGAATAGCGTTCGCCGGCAACGAAGCGATTGCGCATCATGTGCTTGTCGAGCAGGTTCAGCGAGCGCTGACCTTCCTCCATCCAGTCGTCAAGCGCATGCTGCTGCAATTCGCGTCCGCCTTTGACAAGGCAGAGCCAGAAATAAGCGGCGCCGATATTCGGCACTATCGCGTGCTGCTCGAAGAACATCCATTGCAACACACGCGCACGCTCGAGCGGACCCTCGCCGTCGAGATGGGAGCCTTCGGCGAGATACCAGAGGATCGCATTCGACTCGGCGAGATAGCGGTCGGACTCGATTTCCAGCAGGGGGATCTGGCCGTTCGGATTTTTGGCGAGGAAGTCGGGTGTGTGGGTTTCACCCTTGAGGATGTCGACCTCGACCAGCGCATGCGGAATTGCCAGCTGCGCCAGAGCAAGGCGCACCTTGTAGCAATTGCCTGAGCGCTGCATCGAATAGAGCGTGTACATCCGTGGCTCCTGACTCGAGTTTAGCCGCGGTCCCCACACGGTCATCATGGCGCGACGGACACAATAAGAAAAGCCCGACCTTTGCAAGGCAGCCGGGCGGCACATCATCACAAAGTAACGTTCATTGCGTGACATTGCGCTGCAGCGAAATAAACGTTTCGTGTTTGCTGTAATCGCTTCAAACTGGCGGATATGATCGCGCCGCGACTGCAACATTAGGACGACGGTCCCGGCCCCATTGCGGGCTATCAATGCGGTGAATGGTTCGATCACCGAATGTAGCTTGCGGCGCAGCAAAATGGGCATTACCAAGCCCGCGCAATCCCCCTTGACCCGCACGCCACCGGAGACCCGTCCCAATGGCCTTCCTCGCCGACGCGCTCGCCCGCATCAAGCCGTCCGCCACCATCGCGGTGACCGACAAGGCGCGCGCGCTGAAAGCGGCGGGCCGCGACGTCATCGGGCTCGGCGCCGGTGAGCCCGACTTCGACACGCCGGCCAATATCAAGGCCGCCGGCATCAAGGCGATCGAGACCGGCAAGGCGGCCAAGTACACTGCCGTCGACGGCATCCCGGAGTTGAAAGCCGCCATCTCAGGCAAGTTCAAGCGCGAGAACGGGCTCGACTACAAGCCGTCGCAGATTATCGTCGGCACCGGCGGCAAGCAGGTGCTTTTCAACGCGCTGATGGCGACCATCAATCCGGGCGACGAGGTGATCATTCCGGCGCCATATTGGGTCAGCTATCCGGAGATTGTGGCGTTGCTCGGCGGCACGCCGGTTTCGGTCGTCACCACGATGGAGAGCGGCTTCAAGCTCACCCCGTCGCAGCTCGACAAGGCGATCACGCCGAAGACCAAGTGGCTGATCTTCAACTCGCCCTCGAACCCGACCGGCGCGGCTTATACCCGCGACGAGGTGAAGGCGCTGACGGAGGTGCTGATGAAGCACCCCCATGTCTGGGTGCTGACCGACGATATGTACGAGCATCTGGTCTATGACGACTTCGTGTTCACCACGCCGGCGCAGGTGGAGCCGCGTCTCTACGAGCGCACGCTGACGCTCAACGGCGTGTCGAAAGCCTATTGCATGACCGGCTGGCGCATCGGCTATGCCGGCGGGCCGGACCATCTGATCAAGGCGATGGCGATGCTGCAATCGCAGTCGACGTCCAATCCGTCCGCGGTGGCGCAATGGGCCGCGGTCGAAGCGTTGACCGGGCCGCAGGATTTTATCGCGAAGCACAACACGGTGTTCAAGGAGCGCCGCGACCTGATCGTGTCGATGCTCAATCAGGCCAGCGGCATTCAGTGCCCGAAGCCGGAAGGCGCTTTCTACGTCTATCCGTCTTGCGCCGGCACGATGGGCAAGACCGCGCCGTCCGGCAAAAAGCTCGCAACCGACGAGGATTTCGTCACCGAGCTTCTGGAAACCGAAGGCGTTGCGGTGGTGCAGGGCTCGGCGTTCGGAGCGGGCCCGGCTTTCCGCATTTCCTACGCCACCAAGACCGAGGACCTGGAAGAGGCCGGCCGCCGCATCCAGCGCTTCTGCGGCAACCTGAAGTAACGGCGCCGGCCAGGCGGTTTTGCCGCGACATTTAACGAAAATGCAGCTTCGGGCGCTTATCGTGCCCGGGCGTGACGCGGACTAATTTCGGCCCGACTTTTGGCGCCTGTTTGCCGCGGATCTTCCAGAATTCTCAAAATCCACGAGGGAACTTCATGCTCCGATCATCGCTCTTCGCTGCCGTCATGCTGGTCTCGGCATCCGCCCTGCCGGCGTCGGCGCAACAGGTTCAGGCCGGCGTGCTGGAGTGCCGGGGCGGCGGCTCGGTCGGCTTCATCATCGGTTCCGTCACGGAACTGAGCTGTATCTACCGGCCCGATTTCGGCCCGCGTCAGCTCTACACCGCAGTCCTGCGCCGCGCCGGCGTCGATCTCGGTGGAACCGCCGTATCAAGCCTGGTCTGGGGCGTGTTCGCGCCGACCCAGCAGATCGGGCTTGGCGATCTGTCCGGTAATTACGGCGGGGTGAGCGCCGGTGCCGCTGTCGGCGTCGGGCTTGGCGCCAACGTGCTGTATGGCGGCTCCAACAATTCGTTCGCGCTGCAGCCGCTCAGCGTGGAGGGCCAGGTAGGCCTCAACGTGTTCGGTGGCCTGGCGGGGCTGGAACTGCGCTTCGCGCCGTAGGCTCTCCGACTACCGCGCTTTCTACAAGCGCCTTCTCCCGTAGGGGAGAGGGCGCTTTTGTTTTTGGGAGCGGCTAGGCCTGTCTGAACACGATGCGTCCTTCGACCCCGGTGCGCACCGTCTTGATCTTCTGCAGATACTCGATGACGGCAATCGTCATCAGCGGGCCGTCATGGCCGGGGATGATCTCGCGCACGTTGTTGAACATCTCGTAGCCATCGCCGCCCCGCGACATGAAGTCGTTGGTCGCAATCCGATAAATCGTGATGTCGTCGAGCGGCTTGCCGCCGACCTCCACCGACAGCACACGCTGGCCCGCCGGGCGCGACGGGTCGACCACGACCCTCAGCCCGGAGACTTGAGGAAAACGGCCGGCGGGACGCGGCAGATAGCTGAAGCCGTTTTCAAGCGCCGCACGGACCGATCTGCCCGACAGTTCCAGCACCGAGATGTGATTGTTGAAGGGCAGTTCCGCCATGACGTCGCGCCTTGTGATTGTGGCGCCTGGCGGATAGATGCGGCCGCTGCGAATGCCGCCGCCATTGGTGATGGCGATCTCGGCATCGGCCTCTGCGCGCATCGCATCCGCGATCAGGTTGCCGATCGCCGCCTCCTGCGTGCGCACGGTAGCGTTGCGGCTGTCGAGTTCGACCGCAGTGGTGGCGATTGCAATGTCGAGTGTGCTCGAAAGCGTCTTCTCGTAACCGCTGACAACGGCGAGGACGTCAGGGTCCGGCGTCACGTTCCGGGTGTCGACGACGCGGAATTCCGGCTGCCAGACCACCTCGCGGCGGCCCTCATTGGTGCGCAACGTGAATGTGACATCGATGCAGGTGACAAAATGCGCGTCGTAGCTCGACTCGGCCGCGGCGGTGCGGCCATCGTAGTTGATCCAGAGGTCATGGTCGTGGCCGCTCAGGATGATGTCCGCGACCTTCATGCGGTACATCTCCTCGTCCTTGGCGCGACCGGTATGGACGCAGGCCACCACAATGTCGGCGCCTTCCTTACGCAAGGCCGCGGCCTGCTTGTCGATAGTCTCGACGGCTTTGGGGAATTTCAGATCGCCCGGGCTCGACAGGATCACGGCCTCCTCGTCAGTCGCCGCCGCGATCCCGATCCGGATGCCGTCGAAGGTCAGGATGGTGCGCTCCTGCATGCCCTTGGCCAGCGTGCCGTCGGGGTTCAGGATGTTGGCGCAGAACACCGGAAATTTCGCCTCCGCCATCCGCTTGAAGAAAACGTCCTTGCCGAAATCGAACTCGTGATTGCCGGGCACGAACACGTCCGGCGCGATCAAATTGGTTAGCACCATGATGTGCTCGCCCTGGTCGATGCCGGACATCAGCGATGGCGACAACGTGTCGCCGGCATGCACGAAGATCACCGGCCCCTTGGCCCGTTCGGCCTTCACCACCGCGGCCAGACGCGCAAATCCGCCGCGCGGCTGCCCGTCCGGCGCCGGCTGCTCGCTCATCTGGTAGATGTCGTTGACCAGCACGAAGGTGACGCGCGAACGCGTGGTCTGCGCGCCCGACAGGCGGGGCAGGGCGGTGATCAGCGCCAGGGCGGACGATCCGAGCAGGAGCAGGCGGCGGGTGATGGTCATTTTCATCATTGATTTCCGGCAGTCATGTGTGGCTTAGCATGGCTCCATGAACGACGCATCGTCAGACGTGGTCGCCGGAACGCATCGACCTGCCGGCCATCCCCCGGTCAAGTCCGGGAAGGTCGGCGTCCTGATCGCCAATCTCGGGACCCCGGACGCGACCGACTATTGGTCGATGCGGCGCTATCTGAAGGAATTCCTGTCCGACAAGCGGGTGATCGAGGAAAACTCGCTGACCTGGAAGCTGGTTTTCAACCTGATCATCCTGACGCGGCGGCCGGCCACCAAGGGCCATGACTACGATTCGATCTGGAATCGTGAGCTGAACGAATCGCCGCTCAAGACCATCACCCGCTCGCAGGCGCAGAAGCTGGCGGCGTCGCTTGCGCCGCTCGACAGCCGGATCGAGGTCGACTGGGGCATGCGCTACGGCAATCCGTCGGTGGGCTCGGCGATTGACGCACTGATGGCCAAGGGCTGCGACCGCATTCTCTATGTGCCGCTCTATCCGCAATATGCGGCAGCGACCACGGCGACGGCCTGCGATGCGGCGTTCAAACATCTGATGACAATGCGGTGGCAGCCGACCTTGCGGGTGGCGCCGCCCTATCATGACGAGCCCGCTTATATCGAGGCGCTGGCATCGTCCATGCGCGAAGAACTGGCGAAGCTCGCGTTCGAGCCCGAGGTGATCCTGGCATCCTTCCACGGTATCCCGCAGGACTATTTCGACAAGGGCGACCCCTATTACTGCCACTGCGCGAAGACCACGCGGCTGTTGCGCGATGCGCTTGGCTTCAGCGAGGACCGCCTGCGCATGACCTTCCAGTCGCGTTTTGGCACGGCGGAATGGATCAAGCCCTATACCGACAAGACGGTGGAGGCGCTGGCGCAGAGCGGAGTGAAGAATATGGCGATCGTGACCCCGGGCTTCTCCGCCGATTGCCTCGAAACGCTGGAAGAGATCGCGGTCGAGAATGGCGACATCTTCAAGGCCCATGGCGGGGTGAAATTCGCCGCCATCCCATGCCTGAACGACAGCCCGCAAGGGATGCAGGCGATCCGCGCCGTGGTATTGCGCGAGTTGCAGGGCTGGGTGCCCTAACCCCCCGTTAACCATATCGGTTTTAACTCCGTTAACCATTTCCGCCGGCCGCGAGGCTGGCCGCCCGTATATGCGCGTCCCCGAATTGAGGGCGCGGACGCGGGTGCGGCAGGAGTTGATGCGTGGCGCGCGGCCTCGTCCCGATCGTGATGCTGAGCCTGGCCGGCCTCTGCGCGAGCGCGCCGGTCCTTGCGCAGCAGGGCGAGCCGCGCGACCCGTCGACGCCAACCCTGTTCGATCCGCATTTCGATTCCGGCCGCACGCAGCAATTCCGTCGGCCTGGTGCGCCGGCGCGGCCGGGCGAACCGATCGCTCCGGTGTCGAGTGCTGCCGGCACGACTGGCTTCGATGCTACCAATGCGCGCGTCAGGCGCAAGGCAAGGGAGACCGCGCAGAAGCGCGCGCGCACTGATGCCGAAAATCTTCCGCCGATTGCCGCGACCGCTCCCGACCGCTCGGTAGCGCCAGTGTTTCAGCAGCAGGAGAGTCGCGCGGCGCAACGCCGTCGCGCCACCAACTCCGCGCCCATTCCGCTGGATGCGACCGGCGCAGTTGCGGCGCGCCCGATCCGAAAGCGGGTGGACGAGGAAGATCCGTTCGGCCAGATCGGCTTCTATGCCGGTTCGTTCATCTACAAGCCCGCGGTCGAATTGACCGGCGGCTATAACAGCAATCCCGGCCAGCGCCTGGTCCCGAAAGGCTCGACCTTCGAGAAAGTGGCGCCCGAACTCAGCATCAAATCCGACTGGTCGCGGCACGAATTGTCGGCCGACCTCAAGGGCAGTTACATCTGGTACAACGACAACAATCTCGACAATCTGAACAAGCCGGAACTCGATCTGAAGGGCAAGGCGCGGCTCGATATCACCAAACAGACGAAGGCCGAACTCGAAGGCAAATTCGGATTGCAGGCCGACAATCCCGGCGATCCGAACCTGCCGACCGATATCGCAACGCCGCCGATGTACATCACTCCCGGAGCGACCGCCGGCATCACCCACACATTCAATCGTCTGGAATTATCGCTCAAGGGCTCGATCGATCGCACGGCCTATGGAGACGCGGAAACCAATGACGGCACGTTTGTCGACTTCCGCGACCGCAATTACAATCAATACGGCGCCCGGGTGCGCGCGGCCTACGAAACGTTGCCCGGCATCAAGCCGTTCCTGGAATATGGCATGGATCAGCGGCGCCACGACCAGGAGAACGATGCAGCCGGAATCGCTCGCAATTCCGATGGTTCGACCATCAAAGTCGGCTCTGAATTCGAGCTGTCGCGCCAGCTTGTCGGCGAGGCGTCGATCGGCTTCCTTGAGCGCAGATACGCGGATTCGGCTTTCCCGACGATCCGGGCGCCTCTGATCGATGCAACGCTCACTTATTTTGCGAACCCGCTCACGACGCTGAAGCTGAACGCCGTCACCACAGTCGATGAATCGGTCCTGCCGGGCGTCGCGGGCGCGCTGCGCCGCGACTTCGGGGTGAGGATCGATCACGCCTTCCGGCGCTGGCTGATTGGTACCGTGACGCTCGGCTACGGCACCGACAATTATGAGGGCTCTGATCGGGAGGACGACCGCTACACCGTCGCAGCCGCCATGATCTACAAGCTGACGCGCGAACTGCATTTCAAGGCGGAGGCGCGGCGCGAATGGCTCAAGTCGACCGTCGAGGGTCAAGACTACACCACGAACATCTTCACCATGGGGCTGCGGCTGCAGCGGTGAGACGGCGTGTCCCGGGATACGCGACTTATCCCAGCAGCTGCTTCAGCTCCTCGCGCAATTCGCCGGCGATGTCCTTGCGCTTGAGCGCATAGGCGACGTTCGCGGTCAGGAAGCCGAGCTTGGAGCCGCAATCGTAGGAACGGCCTTCGAACTTAACCGCATAGAAGGGTTGGGTCTTGGCCAGCGCGATCATCGCGTCGGTGAGCTGGATTTCACCGCCGGCGCCGGTCTGCTGGTTCTCCAGAATCGAGAAGATTTCCGGTTGCAGGATATAGCGCCCGGTGATCGAGAGATTGGATGGCGCATCCTCGCGCTTGGGCTTCTCGACCATCTTGGTAATCGGCATGGCGGCGCCGCTCTCTTTGCCGACGCCCACGATGCCATACATGTGCACGCGATCGGCCGGCACTTCTTCCACCGCGATGATATTGGCCTTGCTCTTCTGCTTGTTGTAAGCGGTCACCATCTGCGCCAAGCAACCGGGCTCGTTCTGCACCAGCACGTCCGGCAGCACGACGGCGAACGGTTCGTTGCCGACCAGTTCGCGCGCGCACCAGACCGCGTGACCCAAGCCCAATGGAGATTGCTGGCGCGTGAAGCTGGTTGAGCCGGCGCCCGGGGTGTCTTCGGCAAGCAGCTTCAGTTCGCTTTTCTTGTGGCGCTCCTTCAGCGTGACTTCGAGCTCGAATTGCCGGTCGAAGTGATCCTCGATCACGCCCTTGTTACGGCCGGTGACGAAAATCAGATGCTCGATCCCGGCCTCGCGCGCTTCGTCCACGACGTGCTGGATCAGCGGGCGATCCACCACCGTGAGCATCTCCTTCGGCATCGCCTTGGTCGCGGGAAGGAAACGGGTGCCCAGGCCGGCCACCGGGAAAATCGCTTTACGGATTGGCTTCATGTGGGGAACCGCGAGAGACTGTGGAAAACCGGACTTCTGTTAACATGCGTTTGAACGAAAAACCGTTGCAGGTCGCAAAACCTCCACGGATTTATGAATGTCGTTAATCGTCTGGCAACCGTATCCGTTCCCCATAGGGCGCTTTTGTGTTCCGGTTGCGTGAGGGTGAGATGGTCCATCGGCGTGGAACTTCTGCGAGTCTGTGGCCTGTTGCTGCTCTCGGCATGCTGCTGATCGGCTGTGCGGGCGCCGCGGACGACCGCATCACCGCGACGTCCTCCATTCCGCAGCCCGCCGCCATCCCGCAGCCTGCGGCCACTGCGCCGGCGCCAAGGACAGCGGCGTCGGCGAGCGCGCGCCGCTCCTTCGCGCAGGCCACCACCCCCGAGTGGAGCGGCGAATCCGGTTCTTCCGGTCATCCGCTGATGTCTTCGGATGCAATCCGGTCGGCTGCTGCCGATTTCCAGAATTGTCTGCAGGGGCTTTATCCAGCAGCGTCGAAGCGCGGCATTCCGAAGCAGGCCTACGATTCCTTGATCCGCGGTCTGACGCCCGATCTGCGGATCATGGATCTGGTGGACGCGCAGCCTGAGTTCACGCTCGCCTTCTGGGATTATCTCGATCGTCTGGTCGGCGAGGAGCGCATCCAGCGCGGACGCGAGATTCTGGCCGAGAACCGTGCTGCCTTCGATGCGATGGAAAAAACCTACGGCGTCGACCGCTACGTCATCGCCGCGATCTGGGGCATTGAATCGAAATACTCGACCATGATGGGCGAGCGCTCGGTGGTTCGCTCGACCGCGACGCTGGCCTGTGTCGGACGCCGTCAGGACTATTTCCGCAATGAATTCCTGGCGGCGATCGAGATCCTGTATCGCGGCGACGTGCAAGCCGAGCGGATGAAGGGGTCCTGGGCCGGGGCGTTCGGGCCGACCCAGTTCATGCCGAGTGTCTACAAGAATTACGCCGTCGATGCCGATGGCGACGGGCGGCGCGACCTCACCACCTCGGTGCCCGATCTTCTGTTCTCGACCGCGAATTACTTCCGCCGCCATGGCTGGGAAACCGGACAGACCTGGGGCTATGAGGTCGAGGTCCCGAAAAGCTTCAACTTCATGCTGGCCGACCGCAGCAAGCTGATGTCTCTGCGCGAATGGGAGCAACTCGGCATCAGGCGGGCCGGCGGCAAGCCGTTTCCGCGCCCGTCCGACCGGGCGTTCCTGATGGTTCCGGCGGGCAGCCAGGGGCCGGGCTTCCTGATGCTTAATAATTTCCGCGTGATCATGCGCTACAACCCGGCCGAGGCTTATGCGCTGGCGATCGGCCATCTGTCGGACCGGCTGCGGGGCGGCGACCCGCTGGTGCAGTCCTGGCCCAGGCATGAACGGGTCCTGACGCGCGACGAACGCACCGAAATGCAGCAATTGCTGGCCCGCCGCGGCTTCGATATCGGTCCCGCCGATGGCCGCTTCGGGGCCAAGACACGCGCCGCGATCCGCGACTTCCAGGCGCGGGCCGGACTCGTTCCGGACGGATTCCCGAGCGCCCAGGTCCTCGCCCGATTACGAGGCGGTTGAGGGCAAGGGTGGATCGACCTTCGACTCGCCATGTTCTTTTGCTAAGGAGATCATATCCGCACCGGGCAGTTTGCCTGGATATGGGCACCGGTTACAGGGCCAAATGGCGCACAACGACGATACGCGAAGGCGCTGGATTTTGCGGGCGATAGGCCTTGGCGGTCTGGCGCTGGCTGCGGTGGTGTCCGGCTGGCCCGCGCAGGCGCAGTTTTTTCCTTTCGACGATCGCTTCTTCGGCCCGCCCCGGCAACAGAAACCACGCCCGCCGGTCCAGCAAGACCAGACCACAGCGCCGGCGCCCAAGAAGGTGGAAGTGCCGCCGAGCATTCGCATTCTGGTGCTGGGCGACTCGATGGCCGACTGGCTTGCGTATGGCCTTGAGGAGCAACTCTCGGAGACACCGGAAATCGGCATCCTGCGCAAGCATCGCGCCTTTTCCGGCCTGATCCGCTACGAGCAGAAGAGCGATGCCGAATGGTCCAAAGTGGCGCGCGAACTGATCGCCGCCGAAAAGCCGCAGGCCGTGATCGTCCTTCTCGGATTGCAGGACCGGCTTGAGATTCGTGAAAAAGCGCCGCCGAAGCCGCAGCCGCAACAACCGGCGCAGCAAAAGCCGGCCCAGGTCGGACCGGCTGCGCCGCAGACCCAAAAGCCGGCCGACAGCAATGACGACGAGACCCCAACGATCGCCGCGCCGGAGCCGCAGCGGGTGCGTCCCGCCGGTCCGGCCGAATTCCGCAGCGAGAAATGGGAAGAGCTCTACGGCGCGAAAGTCGACGAGATGATCGCCGCCGTTCGCACCGCCAATGTCCCGGTGCTGTGGGTCGGGGTGCCGGCGGTGCGTGGCGCAAAGTCGACCGCCGACATGCAATATCTGAACGACATCTTCCGCGCGCGCGTCGAAAAGGCCGGTTTCATCTTCGTCAATACATGGGACGGATTTGTCGATGAGCGCGGCAATTTCATGCAGCGAGGCCCTGACGAGACTGGGCAAATCCGCGTGCTGCGCACGCAGGATGGCGTCCATTTTACGCGCTTCGGCGCACGCAAGCTCGCCCATTACGTCGAGCGCGATCTGAAGCGGGTGCTGCGCGAGCCAATTCCCGCGGCGCTCTCCAATGTGCCGGTAGACCCGCAGCCCGCCCAGCCTGCAAAGCCAGCCGGTCCGACCGCGCGGCCGCTGGCAGGACCTGTGATCCTGCTCGGTACGCCGCTGCAGGAGCCGACCGATCTCGCTGGCGCCGCCCCGGCGAAGACCGCGCCGGCGCTCGATGCGGTGGCGAACCGCATGCTGGTCAAGGGCGAGCCGCAGCGCAGCGAAGCCGGCCGTGCCGACGATCCCGCCTGGCCGCCGCGGATGCCAAATCTTGTTGCAGTCGAGCCGCTGCCGCCGACCGGCGCGCCGCTCGCGATTGTACGCGCACAGCCCGCCTCCGCGCCGGTTCAGCAGGCGGCGGCGCCGGGACAGAAGCCGGGGGCGCCGCCTGGCCGTGTGGTCCAGCGACAGCAGCAGCAGCAGCAACAGGCGCCGACTTTCTGGCGGCGCCAGGCCCCGGATTCCGGCCCGCGCTTCTTCTTCGGATTATTCGGGCGGTGATCGCCTGATAAGGGATCGGCTTCTTGTTGGGACCCTGAGAGACCCATTTGGCGCGCGCGCATGATCGAACTGCGACTTCGAACCGTGTCCCAGCTGTTCAACACGCTCGATCCGTTTCCCTTCCGCGAACGCGATCTTGCCTCCGATGCCGAGAGCTACATCATCAAGCGCGCTCAGGACGTGCCGCAGACCGAGCCGATCGCGTTGTCGATTGAAGTCGCTTCGGGCCTGAACCAGCTCGGCAGCGCCGACGTGGAAAGTGCAATACGTCACTGGTTTGCCTACAGGGCTGAGGGCGAGAGCCGGGCTATGACGTTGCATTTCCGCGACGCGCGGCTGGCACTGCTGATCGGCGTTTGCCTATTGTCGGTTTGCATGCTGTCCGCCTGGAGCATCAGCCAGCGCAATCCCGACACACCGTTTGTAAGAGTGCTGCAGGAAAGTCTGGTGATCATTGGATGGGTCGTTCTCTGGCGACCCGCGGAGATGCTGCTTTACGATTGGGTGCCGATGGTAAGGCGCCGGAAGTTGTATGAGCGAGTGGCCGCGGCCCAGATCTCCGTGACCCAGGCCAATTCCGCTACACCCGTCACTTGTGAATAGAGCCGGTTCTGCTTCACCGCCTTCATTCAGCGCGGCAGCGTCGTGGTTCCCATCAGGAATTTGTCGATCGCGTGCGCGCACTGGCGGCCTTCGCGGATCGCCCAGACCACCAGCGACTGGCCGCGGCGCATGTCGCCGGCGGCGAACACCTTGCCGATCGAGGTCTTGTAATCCTCGGTGTTGGCCTTGGCATTGCCGCGCGGATCGAGCGCGACACCGAGCGCTGCCAGCATGCCGTCCTTCACCGGGTGCACGAACCCCATCGCGAGCAGGACGAGATCGGCCTTGATGGTGAACTCGGTGCCCGGAATCGGCTTGATCTTGTCGTCGGCGCGCACGCAGCGGATCGCCGTCACCTTGCCGTTCGAGCCTTCGAAGGCTTGCGTCAGCACGGAGAATTCACGTTCGGCGCCTTCTTCATGGCTCGACGAGGTGCGCAGCTTGTAGGGCCAGTCCGGCCAGGTCAGCGCCTTGTTCTCGCGCACCGGCGGCATCGGCATGATTTCGAAATTCGTCACCGACAGCGCGCCCTGCCGGATCGAGGTGCCGATGCAATCCGAGCCGGTGTCGCCGCCGCCGATCACCACGACATGCTTGCCGCCGGCCAAGATCTCCTTCACCCCATTCAGCGGTTCGTCGGAAACCCGGCGGTTCTGCTGCGGCAGGAAATCCATCGCGAAATGGATGCCGTCGAAGTCGCGGCCGGGGATCGGCAGATCGCGCGGATGCTCGGCGCCGCCGGTCAGCGCGACCGCGTCGTAGCCCGCAATCAGCGTATCGACCGGCATGTCGACGCCGACATGCACGCCGTAATGGAACGTGACGCCTTCGGCTTCCATCTGATTGACGCGCAGGTCGACGATGCCCTTTTCCATTTTGAAATCGGGAATGCCGTAGCGCATCAGGCCGCCGGCCTTGGCGAATTTCTCGTAGACATGGACGTCGTGGCCGGCGCGCGCGAGCTGCTGCGCGCAGGCCATGCCCGCGGGGCCAGAGCCGATGACGGCTACTTTCTTGCCGGTCTTGTGCGCGGCCGGCTCCGGCTTGATCCAGCCGTTCTCGATCGCCTTGTCGGCGATCGCGCATTCGATGGTCTTGATGTTGACCGGAACGTCATCGATGTTGAGCGTGCAGGACGCTTCGCATGGCGCCGGACAGACGCGGCCGGTCACCTCGGGAAAATTGTTGGTCGACAGCAGGTTGCGCGCGGCCTGTTCCCAATTGCCGCGATAGACAAGATCGTTCCAGTCCGGGATCTGGTTGTTGACCGGGCAGCCATTGTGACAATAGGGGATGCCGCAATCCATGCAGCGCGCGGCCTGGTCGCGCGTTTCCGGCTCGGGCAGCGGCAGCACGAATTCACGATAATTCGTGATCCGCTCCTCGACCGGAGCGTAATCGCGATCCTCGCGCTCGATTTCGAGGAAACCTGTAATCTTACCCATTGACGAAAGGCCTCACTCCGCAGCCTCGAGCGCCTGCGCGGCCTGCATTTCCTTCAGAGCGCGGCGATATTCGAGCGGCATCACCTTGCGGAACTTGCCGCAATAATTCTTCCAGTCTGCCAGGATGGCCTGCGCGCGGGTCGAGCCGGTGAGCTTCGCGTGCTGGCCGACGTAATAGCGCAGCCGCTCGGCATCGTATCGGGTCATGTCGGACAGGATTTCGACGCGGCCCGCGGTCTCGAGATCGTGCTTCGAGTGATAGAATCGGGCATTGACCTCTTCTTCCGCGGGAACCGGCTCAAGCTCCACCATCGACATGTTGCAGAGCTTCTCGAAATCGCCGCTCTCGTCGAGCACGTATGCAATGCCGCCCGACATGCCGGCTGCGAAGTTGCGGCCGGTCGGCCCGAGTACGATGACGATGCCCCCGGTCATGTATTCGCAGGCATGGTCGCCCGCGCCTTCGACCACCGCGACCGCACCGGAATTGCGTACCGCGAAGCGTTCGCCTGCGACGCCGCGGAAGTAGCATTCACCGGAAATGGCGCCGTAAAGCACGGTGTTGCCGACGATGATCGATTCTTCCGGCACGATGCCGGAATCCGCAGCCGGGCGGACGATGATCTTTCCGCCCGACAGGCCCTTGCCGACATAGTCGTTGCCTTCGCCCTGCAGGTCGAAGGTGACGCCCTTCGCAAGCCAGGCACCGAAGCTCTGGCCGGATGTGCCGGTCAGCGATACCTGGATGGTGTCGTCGGGCAGGCCCTCATGGCCGTAGCGCTTCGCCACTTCGCCCGACAGCATCGCGCCCGCGGAGCGGTCGATATTGCGGATTTCGGCGGCGATCTTCACCAGCGCTCCGCGATCGAGCGCGGCTTGCGACTGCGCGATCAGCCTGCGATCGAGAATGTCGTGGATCTTGTGATCCTGCCGTTCGGAATTGAAGATGGCGACGCCTTCCGGCGCGACCGGCTTGGTGAACATCTTGGAGAAATCGAGACCCTTGGCCTTCCAGTGTTCGACCACCGCGCGCTGGTCGAGCATCTGCAGCTGGCCGATCATCTCATTGAAGCTGCGGAAGCCCATCTCGGCCATGATCTCACGCACTTCTTCGGCAACGAAGAAGAAGTAGTTGATCACGTGCTCTGGCTGGCCGGTGAAGCGCTTGCGCAGCACCGGGTCCTGGGTCGCAACCCCGACCGGGCAGGTGTTGAGGTGACACTTGCGCATCATGATGCAGCCGGCTGCGATCAGCGGCGCAGTGGCGAAGCCGATCTCGTCGGCGCCAAGCAGCGCGCCGATCACGACATCGCGGCCGGTGCGGATGCCGCCATCGACCTGCACGGTGATGCGGCCGCGAAGCCGGTTGGCGACCAGCGTCTGGTGCGTTTCGGCAAGACCGATTTCCCAAGGGGAGCCGGCATGCTTGATCGAGGTGAGGGGGGAGGCGCCGGTGCCGCCCTCGTAGCCCGCGATTGTCACATGGTCGGAGCGCGCCTTCGAGACGCCCGCGGCCACGGTGCCGACGCCGACTTCGGACACAAGCTTCACCGACACATCGCCCGAAGGGTTGACGTTCTTCAGGTCGTAGATGAGCTGCGCGAGATCTTCGATCGAATAGATGTCGTGATGCGGTGGTGGCGAAATCAGCCCGACGCCGGGCGTCGAGTGGCGCACTTTGGCGATCACCTGATCGACCTTGTGGCCTGGCAATTGCCCGCCCTCGCCGGGCTTTGCGCCCTGCGCCATTTTGATCTGCATCACGTCGGAATTGACGAGATATTCGGCGGTGACGCCGAAGCGCCCCGAGGCGACCTGCTTGATCGCCGAGCGCATCGAGTCGCCGTTCGGCATCGGCTTGAAGCGGTCGGCTTCCTCACCGCCTTCGCCGGTATTGGATTTGCCGCCAATCCGGTTCATTGCGATCGCGAGCGTGGTATGCGCCTCGCGCGAAATAGAGCCAAAGGACATCGCCCCGGTGGCGAAGCGCTTGACGATATCCTTGGCCGGTTCGACCTCATCGAGCGGCACGGGCTTGCGGCCGTCTTCCTCCGCCTTCTTGAGGCGAAACAATCCACGGATGGTGAGGAGCTTCCCGGTTTGTTCGTTCAGCACACGCGCGAAGGCGCGGTATTGCTCATAGGAATTGCCGCGCACGGCATGCTGCAGATTCGCCACCGTCTGCGCGGTCCAGACGTGATCCTCGCCGCGGACCCGATAGGCATATTCGCCGCCGACATCGAGCGCATCGCGATAGATCGGTGCGTCGCCAAAAGCGTCGCGATGCCGCCGCACGGTTTCTTCGGCGACTTGCGCGAGGCCGACGCCTTCGATGCGTGTATGGGTGCCGGTGAAATAGGTCGCAACGAAATTGCTGCTCAGGCCAATTGCGTCGAAAATCTGCGCGCCGCAATAGGACTGGTAGGTCGAGATGCCCATCTTGGACATCACTTTCATGATGCCCTTGCCGACCGACTTGATGTAGCCCTTGACGATTTCCTTGTCGTCGATCTTCTGCGGCAGCGCATCCTTCATCGCGATCAGGGTTTCGAACGCGAGATAGGGGTTGATCGCTTCGGCGCCGTAACCTGCGAGACAGGCGAAGTGATGCACTTCGCGCGGCTCGCCGGATTCCACCACAAGCCCGACAGAAGTGCGCAGGCCCTCGCGGATCAGGTGATGATGCACGGCGGCGCAGGCGAGCAGCGCCGGGATCGGCACGCGCTCGGCGCTGACCTTGCGGTCGGAGAGGATGATGATGTTGATGCCGTCGCGGACCGCCTTCTCGGCATCGGCCTTCAACTGCTTCAGCGCCGGCTCGAGCCCGGCTGCGCCCTGTTCGGCCGCAAACGTCGTGTCGAGCGTGCAGGACTTGAAGTGATTGTCCTCAATGTCTCCGATCGAGCGGATCTTCTCCAGGTCCTTGTCGGTCAGGATCGGCTGACGGGTTTCAAGGCGCTTGGTGGTCGAAGTGCCTTCGATGTCGAACAGGTTCGGCCGCGGTCCGATGATGGACACCAGGCTCATCACGATCTCTTCGCGGATCGGGTCGATCGGCGGATTCGTGACCTGCGCGAAATTCTGCTTGAAATAGGTGTAGAGCAGCTTCGACTTGTCCGACATTGCCGAAATCGGCGTGTCGTTGCCCATCGAGCCGATCGCTTCCTCGCCGGTCGAGCCCATCGGCGCGAGCAGGATTTTGATGTCTTCCTGCGTGTAGCCGAAAGCCTGCTGGCGATCGAGCAGCGACAGGTTCGACAATGCCGACTTGCCGTTGGATTCGGGCAGCTCTTCCAGCACGATCTGGGTCGCGTGCAGCCATTCCTTGTAGGGATGCGACTTCGCGATCTGCGCCTTCAGTTCCTCATCGGGAATCAGGCGGCCTTCCTGCAGGTCGACCAGCAGCATCTTTCCGGGCTGCAGACGCCACTTCTTGACGATGTCTTCTTCCGGAATTGGCAGCACGCCCATTTCTGACGCCATGATGATGCGGTCGTCACGGGTGAGGCAATAGCGCGCCGGGCGCAGGCCGTTGCGGTCGAGTGTGGCGCCGATCTGGGTGCCGTCGGTGAACACCATTGCGGCCGGGCCGTCCCACGGCTCCATCAGCGCGGCATTGTATTCGTAGAAGGCGCGGCGCTCTTCATCCATGAACGGATTGCCGGCCCAAGCTTCCGGAATCATCATCATCATGGCGTGCGACATCGGATAGCCGCCCATCACCAGAAATTCGAGCGCATTGTCGAAACAGGCGGTGTCCGACTGGCCCTCATAGGAGATCGGCCAGAGCTTGTTGATATCGTCGCCGAATAGCGGTGAGGCCACCGAGGCCTGCCGGGCCGCCATCCAGTTCACGTTGCCGCGCAGCGTGTTGATTTCGCCGTTATGCGCGATGAAGCGGTACGGATGGGCCAGCGACCAGGCCGGGAAGGTGTTGGTCGAGAAACGCTGATGCACGAGCGCGAGCGCGCTGTCGAAATCGGGCTCGCTCAGATCCGGGTAATAGGCGCCGAGCTGGTCGGCAAGGAACATGCCCTTGTAGATGATGGTGCGGCAGGACAGCGACACCGGATAATAGCCGGATAGGCGGCGCTCCCTGCGCAGATAGATCGCGTTCGAGATCGCCTTGCGCATGATGTAGAGGCGGCGCTCGAAATCCTGCTCGGTCTTGATATGGGCCGGGCGCTCGACAAACACCTGCATATGCACCGGCTCGGTCGGCTTTACCGATTCTCCGAGCGTTGAGTTGTCGGTCGGTACGTCGCGCCAGCCGAGAATTGTCAGCCCTTCCTGCGCCGCGACCTCTTCGTAGGTCTTGCAGATCTGATCGCGCCATTCCAGGTCGCGCGGCAGGAACAGGAAGCCGACCGCGTAATGGCCGGGCGCGGGCAGGGCGAAGCCGATCTCCTTGGTCTTGCGAGCGAAGAAGGCATGCGGAATCTGCACCAGGATGCCGGCGCCGTCGCCGGCGCGCGGATCGGCGCCGACCGCGCCGCGATGCTCCAGGTTGACCAGGATCGTGAGCGCATCCTCGACGATCTTGTGCGACTTGCGGCCCTTGATATCGGCGATGAAGCCGACACCGCAGGAATCCTTGTCGAGCGCCGGATCGTACAGGCCCACCGCGGCCGGCAACCCGGGATCGGCGGAATCGGCAAAATCGGACGCCCGCAAGGCGCTCCGTTTCTGCTGCACTCCCCGATCGGTCTTCCAGCTCATGTCGATGCCGTCCCTTGAAGTATTCCTCGGCGTACCTGCCGCCTTCGCCGTGCCGGTATCCCGGTCACTGCGTTCGGCGAAAATTTCCTGCTCGGAGCGGGCAGCCCGGACCTGCCCAACGGCACGCCCTGGCGGACTGCTTTGAAGCCGGCGCCTCGATGCCGAGCCGCACCGCGCCCCCGGTCGGCAGGGTGGCTCGAACAACCTGCCGCCTCGACTTCCTGAAGTGGGACAGTAATGCTGTCCTATCGCATCTTTGCCAAATTTTCGCCCAGCCGACAAGAGGCGGGCTGGGCGTCCCCTGGCATTCTTCCAATATTATTCTTTCCGTCGCGGAGCCTCCGAACAAGCAGATTCTGCTTTGCCGGCTGACCCAATTTTGTCCGGTCTCTGCTATCGGTCAGGGGCGGCCCGCCGGGCCGCGGTAGCGAACGGGACTTTCCGGTGAATTTTGCCAGCGACAATACCGCGGCGGTGGCGCCCGGCATCATGGACGCGCTCCTGCGCGCCAATGACGGCTTTGCGCTCGGTTACGGCAACGACGCGCTGACCCAGGCCGTGGAGAAGCGGATCGGGGAGGTGTTCGAGTGTGCCGCCGCGGTCTTCCTGGTTCCGACCGGCACGGCGGCGAACGCCTTATCGCTGGCACATGTGACGCCGCCCTGGGGCGGGGTTTTGTGCCATGAGCAGGCGCACATCATGTCGGACGAATGCGGCGCGCCGGAATTTTTCGGCGGCGGGCTGAAACTGATCGGCCTTCGCGGTGCAGGCTGCAAGCTGTCGCCCGACACGGTGTCAAATGCGATCGCGCGCTATTCCGGCCACGTGCCGCATCAGGTCAACGCATCGGCGCTGTCGATCACCCAGGCGACCGAGGCCGGCACCGTCTACCGCGTTGATGAGATCGCGGCGATGGCCGAGATCGCGCATGCGCGCGGTCTCGCCGTGCATATGGACGGCGCGCGTTTCGCCAATGCGCTCGCGCGCGTGAATGTGACGCCGGCGGAAGCGACCTGGAAAGCCGGTATCGATGTGCTCTCGTTTGGCGCCACCAAGGGCGGCGCCATGGCGGCCGAGGCGGTGGTGTTCTTCGATCGCAAGCGGGCGGATTTCATGCCCGAGCGGCGCAAGCGCGCCGGGCACCTGCTGTCGAAGCATCGCTTTCTTGCGGCGCAATTCGAGGGTTACCTGAACGACGGCTATTGGCTCACGCTTGCGCGCCACGCCAATGCCATGGCGGATCGGCTGGCGGACGGCCTGCGCGCTTGCGGCGTTCAGATCGTGTGGCCAGTCGACGCCAATATCGTGTTCGCGCTGCTGCCTCAGGCGCTGGATGCGAAATTGAAGGCAGCCGGTGCCACCTATTACGTTCGGCCGAAAACGCTTGCCGGCGATGACGTGACGATCGGTCCCGACCAGATGCTGGTGCGGTTGGTCACGTCGTTTGCCACCGTCGAAAGCGAGATCCAAAAATTCGCAAGCCTGGTGCAAAGCGGCTGAAATTCCGCCGTAGCGTCGCCCCAATCGCGCAGCACGTTCGCTGACGGGGATTTATCTTGCCTCCGTGGGAGGGGCTAAGTGAAATACACACTGATCTTTTCAGCATTCGCGGTTGCGATGGCTGCAACGCCCCTCAAGGCGCAGCCGGTGGCGGCCGATCTTTTGCCGGCCTATGAAGTCTCGACCATCGTTGCGTCGATGGGCCTGCGTCCGGTTGGACGCCCAGCCTGGATGCGCGGCCGCTACGTGGTCGCGGCCATCGACCGGTATGGCCGCGACGTCAATGTCGTACTCGATGCCCGCGACGGACAGGTGCTCGCGGTGCGTCCGCTGGGACGCGGTGATTTCGGTCCGCCGCCCCCCGGCTATGGTCGCCCGGCTCCTTACGATCCGATGGACGGCCGAACGCTGCCGCCGGGCGCAGGTCCCGGCGGACCGCACCTGGACGACGACGAATTCTTCGACAACGACCGTCAGCAAGGCTCGCTGCCGCCACGGGCGCCCGCACGCATGGCCGCGCCGCCGCGCGAACCGTCGGTGACCGGCAGCGCCATGCGAAGCGCTCCGGCGGTGCGCAGGGATGCGGCACCGAAGGACACCACACCGGTGCCGCGACCGCGTCCGGCCCTGGCGAGGGCCAACGACCCCGGCAACCAACCCACTGCAACCGCCGGTCAGCCGACCTCTGCGCGACCGGCCGATGCAAAGCCTGCTGCGGCGCAGACGCCCGGGCAGGCCGAAGTAAAGGCCGAGGTGAAGCCGGACGCGTCAAAGCCCGAAGCCGGCAAGTCTGAGGGCGCGAAGCCACTGGTCGCAAAACCAGAGGCTAAGCAGACCCGAGCGGCGCCGGCCGTGACAAAGCCCGAGGCAGCAAAAAAGCCGCAGACGGCGGAACGCGAGATCCGCGTCATCGATCTCGGCAAGCCGAAAGACGCTGCCAAGCCCGTGGACAAGCCGGGTGAGGCGATCCGGTTTTAGAACGCGATCGCAGGTGCGTACGCCGATGCACGAACCTGCGACGCATTGTTTGCCGAAGTGCAGGACGAGCGCATGTGCCAGTCGTCATGCCAACGCGCATGATGGTATCCGCGGCATTTTAGTACCGCTTGAAACCGCGAACGTGGGTCGTCCGTAGCTGGCGCGTTTCGGAACGACGGCGGCGACATGATCAGATTGAAAACACTCATGGTGGCAGGCGCAATCGCGGCCCTACCAAGCTGCGCTTTCGCCAATACCCTGCTCGGCGACTGGCAGCGCGGTGATGGAAACGTCCGCATCCGAATTGCCGCTTGTGGCGAGTCCCTGTGTGCCACCAACACCTGGGTGAAGGATTCAGGAAGCGGCGAGAAGGTCGGAGAAAAGCTGATCTTCGCCGTCAAACAACAAGGCGATGGCTGGGCCGGCTCTGCTTACGATCCGCAACGCAAGCTGACGATTTCGACCAAGCTGAAGGTGATCGGTAAGCGCCTGACATCGAGCGGCTGTGTGCTGAGCGTGATCTGCCGGTCCGTCGACTGGATGCGGCTGGACTAGCATTCGTTCGCGCGCGCTTGGCATGACGCGCACGAAATACTCATGCGCGCGAGATAAAGCGCCCCGGTTGCCCGGGGCGCTCGCTTCCTGGATTTCAACAGCCCGTGACGATCAGGCGGCAGCCCGGGTTTCCACCTGAGCCTCGATCGCCTTCTCGCCGGACTTGCCGTTGATCGGGATCTGGCGCGGCTTCTTGGCCTCCGGGATGACGCGGACCAGGTCGACGTGCAGCAGACCGTTCTCGAGCGCGGCGCCCTTAACCTGGACGAAATCGGCAAGCTGGAAGACGCGCTCGAAGGCGCGTGCGGCAATGCCCTGATACAGAACCTCGCCGGATTTCTCTTCCGTCTTGGCCTGCTTTTCGCCCTTGATGGTAAGGGTGTTTTCCTTCAGCTCGATGTTGAGCTCGGGCTCTGCAAAGCCCGCGACCGCGACACTGACGCGATAGTCATTCTCGCCGGTCCGCTCGATATTGTAGGGCGGGTAACCGGGGGCGCTTTCCGCGCTGGTCTGGTCGAGCAGGTTGAACAGCCGGTCAAAACCGACGGTCGAACGATAGAAGGGGGTGAGATCGAAGTGACGCATGGATGTCCTCCTTGAAGCGACATATGCAATTCGGATCCTCCCGAATGGGCTGGACCCTGTCTGACGTGCGCCGCCGGATGGCCGGCGCATCCTTGATCTAGGAAGCCGTGTTTTTCCGTCAAGGGGGAGCGTATTTGAGAAAAATCAACGGGTTACAAAGTTGTCAGGAAATGCGGTTGGTTGCACGCGCAAGCCAATTGAGACTGGCCCGGCCCCTGCTATAACGCCGCACCCGCCGCCCCAAGGAGTGGCGCATGATTCTGACCGGCGATCCGCGACCCGCTTTGCCGGCTCATGCGCATGTTCCCCCATGAAACTCATCTCGATACCCGCCAACCCGGTGCCAGAGGATGTCGTCTCCGGCATGCTGAAGACGCCCGATCGCGTCGATCTGCGGTTCGCGCGCTGGGCGCCACCGGCCGGCCGCAAGGGCACGGTCTGCATCTTCCAGGGCCGCGCGGAATTCATCGAAAAATATTACGAGACCGCCCGGGAGTTGCGCTCGCGCGGATTTGCGGTCGCGACCGTCGACTGGCGCGGGCAGGGGCTCTCGCAGCGGACGCTACGCGACCCCAAGAAAGGTTATGTTGAGAGCTTCCGCGAATACGAGACCGATCTGGAAGCCTTCATGCGCGAGATCGTGCTGCCGGATTGCCCGCCGCCTTACTACGCGATCGGCCATTCAATGGGCGCTTCGATCCTCACACGCATCGCCTTTCGCGGCTATCAATGGTTCGACCGCATGGTGCTGTGCGCCCCGCTGATCAACCTCGGACCGCAGCTTCTGACGCCGTTCGCCAAGCCGGCGGTCACACTGCTCAACGGCATCGGCATGGGAACGTCTTACGTTCCGGGCGGGAGCCCGATGGTCGTGGCGTCGCAGCCATTCATCGGCAATGTGCTGACCTCCGATCCAGTCCGCCATGCCCGCACCGCTGCGGTGCTGGAGACTGAGCCGGCGCTCGGTCTCGGCTCGCCGACCAATTCCTGGGCAGCGGCCGCCTTCGCGATGATGCGCGATTTCGAGAACGTCAATTATCCCGGAAAAATCCGTCAGCCGATCATGATGATCGCGGCGGGCCGTGACGTGACGGTGTCGACGCCGGCGATCGAGCAATTCGCCGGGCGCCTGCGGGCGGGCTCGCATCTCATCATTGCGGGTTCGCGACACGAAATGATGATGGAGACCGACCGCTACCGCGCGCAATTCTGGGCGGCGTTCGACGCCTTCGTACCGGGTACGCCGCTGTATTGATGCACTTGCGCTGCTAAGCCGCACCCGGCTCCAGCGTGAACAATTCCTGCGGCCGCTCGACGCCGCGCAACGCGTAGCGGCCGACCGACACCAGCCGGCCGCGCATGCCGTCGACCGCGGCGAAGGCTTGCGACACCAGCATCGGCTGCTCCACCGACCGGCACATCGTGGCGATCCGACTGGCCTCATTCACGGCCGGTCCGACCACCGTGAAATCCAGCCGGTCGAGCGAGCCGATATTCCCGTAATACACTTCGCCGACATGCAGGCCGAGATACATGTCGGTGACGGGCAGCAAGTCATGCGCGCGGCGCGCGTTCAACGCGGCCACCTCACGACGCGCGTCGCTCGCGGCGTTGAGAGCGGCGCCGCACGCATGGGCGCGATCCTCGGCGGTGAAGATTGCGAGAATGCCGTCACCTATCAATTTCAGCACATCGCCGCCATGGGCATGGATCGCCGAGACGGCGACATCGGCATAATCGTTCAGCAACGGAATGACCTGCTCCGGCGCGGAATCGGTGACGCGGGTGAAGCCGCGCAGATCGCTGAACCAGATCGCGGCGTCGATGCGGTCGGCGACCCCGCGCATGATGCGGCCCGAGAGTACGCGCCGCGCGGCGTCGCGGCCAAGATAGGTTTCCATCAGCGTCCCGGTCATACGGGTCAGGGCGAGGGTTTTCACCGCCAGCGCAAGCGTCGGAACCAGGCGGGCGAGTACGGCAAGATGCTCTTCCGAAAAGCCGCCCTGCCGGGTCGTCATCCAGCTTGAATAGACCGCGTCCATTTCCCCGATCACGCCTTCGGCGGCGAAGCGGTTGACGATGGCCGCGCCGCCCTTCATCCCGGCCGCAATGTATTCGTGCATGACCGGGAACCACGCCGTATGCGCCTCAGTCAGCCGCATCAAAGTCTCGCCGGTCTGCAGCATGTGGAAGAAAGGGCTGGCGCGCCAACTGGCGGCCGCCCGCTCCTCTTCAGCCCCGAGCACGAGACCCTCCGGCACGACGGTGCGGCCATATTGGATGACGCCGGGCTGAGACGGATCGTGCCCCCAGCGCACCAGCCGGCCCTCGTAGACCGGATGCAGGGTGTCGATCAGCACGAGACAGCGGTTGACCGGCAGGCCGATGGCTCCGGCCCGTTCGCAAAAGCCGCTCACCAAAGCGTCTTCGGCGATGCCATTCAGGCCGGCTTCCGCCAGCCAGATGGTCAGAGCGGTGATGTCATTCTCTGCGATCATGCGTCCCAGTTTGGGCCGCACTCATCTCACAGAGTCAATCCCGGCCTGCTTCCACGAACTTGTCGGCGAGCAATTGCGGATTTGTGAAAATCGCCTCGTGGCTACCGGGCATCTGCACCAGCCGGTAGAGGCCGAGCCGCGACGACATGCGCGGATGCCAGCCCCATTCGCCCGGCGGCAGCGCGGTGTCCTCGGTGCAGTTGAGGTAGCTCTTCGGAATTTGCAGCGAATAGAAAGTCTTCAACGGCACCTTGTCGGTGTGGCTGCGATGGGGCGTCGGCGACAGCATGGCATAGGCCTTGCGGGCGAGCGCATCGTCGGCGTCGTTGATGAAGGCATCGCGCCAAATCGGGTAGGGCAGCATCACCCCGCCATCAGGCTGAGCGATGGCGTCGAACAATTCCTTGTAATGCGGCGGGACATTGTCCTCGAGGCTCTGGCCGTCGAGCAGCACGAAGGCATTCCAGAAGACCAGCCTGCGAACGCGGTCGGGGACCTGCTCGGCGACAGGCTGGATCACTGTGCCGCCGAAGGAATGCCCGACCAGGATGAAGTCGCGCACGTCCGAGGCCTTGATGAAATCGACCACCGAGCGGACGCAATCGGCATGCGTGACGTCCTTGCGATCGTTGGGTGCATGTCCGGCAACCGTCGGCGCGTAAACCTTGTGGCCGTTCTGCTCCAGCCGGTCGATCACCGGCTGCCAGGGCCGGTTGTCGTGCCAGGAGCCGTGAACGAGGACGAAAGTGTAGCCCATGTGTTTCCCCTCTTCTGCCTTGTCCGGCGAAACGATGCATGACGGCGCAAAGACCGCGCGACTATCCGTGCAGTCTTTCGCGCCTATGTGTGCAATGTCTTCCGGAACAGAGCGGGTGCGATGCCGAAGCGCTGCCGGAACCGCCGCGCAAAATGGCTCGGATTGGAGAAGCCGGTGCGCCAGGCGATGTCCGAAATAGAAATTCGCGAAAAGCGCCGGTCTTCCAGCAGCGCCTTGGCGCGGTTCAGTCGGGTTTCGATCAAGACCGCCCCGAAACTGGTGCCGCCCTGCGCCAGGGCGAGATGCAGATAGCGTTTGGAGATTCCGTGCGCGGCGGCGATCGCAGCCGGATCGAGGGCGGGATCGGAGCTTTGCTCCGCGATGGTGCGCGTCAGCCGACGCAGCAGGGCCGAGCCATGCGGGGTCAGCTTCGCATCATGATGGCCAGCGGCCAGTGCCAGCATCGCGCCGATCTGGTCGGCGACCACCCCGAATGGCAGCGCGATCCGGCCGAGCGCATCGGGTCGCAGATTGCTGAGCGCGCTGGCCAGCGTCGCACCCCAGGGCGAATGATCGGCGAGCGTGATCACGGTCGCATCGTCGGCCTGCGGCAGCCAGGTCCGGAGCCAGCGCTGCGGGATCTGCACGGAGAGGCAATGGTTCCGGTCGGGCAGGGAGAAGCGGTACGGTTCGCGGCTGTTCACCAGCGCGCAATTGCCGGGTGCGATCACCGCATCTCGGTTTCCTTGTGCGACGCCCATGTGGCCGTCATGCATATAAAGAAGGTAGAAGAAATTCTCGCGGCTGCGCGCGATCGCCGCGCGCGTGCGCCAGACTTCCTGGGGGTCGGTCTCGACGAAATTCAGATCGATCGGTCCGAACTGGAATTTCGTGAGTTGCGCCGCGAAGTGTTCGCGATTGCCATCGGCCTTCATTTCGAGAAAGGCCTCGCAGATCGCCTCGATCCAATAGCTGAGGCCCATGCCGGGAGCGGCATCGTTGGTCGACCAGAACCCGTCAGGTGCGGTCATGGGCGCTCGATCGCGTTGGCGGTCCGATTACGCCATGAACACGAAACCCAGACAAGCGAGCAGTCAGCCCTTCAGCATCTCCAATGCTGCGGCATGCACGCGCGCGTCACCGGCCGCGATCACCCGGCCGCCGAGCGCCGCCGGTCCGCCATCCCACGAGGTCACCACCGCGCCGGCTCCAGCCAGGATCGGGATCAACGGCAGGATGTCGTAGGGCTTCAGCTCGGTCTCGATCACGAGGTCGATATGGCCGGCCGCGAGCATGCAATAGGCATAACAGTCGCCGCCATAGCGGGAGAGCTTCGCGTTTTTCTCCACCGTCTGGAAGGCCGCACGATCTGCCTCGTTCATCAGCAGCGGGCTGGTGGTGAACAGAATCGCGTCCGACAGGCCGCTACAGGGCCGAGTCCGCAGGCTTCGCTTGCCGGCGGGACCGCGATAATCCGCGGCGAGGCCGTCGCCGGAAAACGTCTCGCGCATGAATGGCTGATGCATCAGCCCGAACACCGGTTCGCCGAGCCGCGTCAGCGCGATCAGTGTGCCCCAGATCGGCATGCCGGCGATGAAGGATTTGGTGCCGTCGATCGGATCCAGCACCCAGACATATTCGGCGTCGGCGCGCTCCGAACCGAATTCCTCGCCGATGATGCCGTGTTCCGGAAAGGTCCGGCGGATCAGCGTTCGCATCGCCTGTTCGGCGGCACGGTCGGCGGCGGTCACCGGATCGAAATGTCCGGCCGGTCCCTTGTCGTCGATGCCGAGCGAGGAGCGGAAAAACGGTAGGATGGTCTCGCCGGATAGTGCGGCAAGCCGGTCGACGAATGCCGCAAAATCGATTGCCGTCATGTGCCCCGCCGCGCCCGCTACCGCTCTCACCTATCGAATAGTTGCAGAGCGGGCAACCGGGCGACCTTTTCCTCAATCGCGCCGCTTGCCGGACGTGCGCACTCGTGCGACCAGAACCGCCCGCACAACCGCTCAAGGCCGGGAACCATGACAGCGGACGCGCGCCCGTTATCGCTCGCAACGCGCGAGACCGTTCTGCTCGTGGTCGCGCTCGGTGGAATCTATATCGTCAGCCAGTTCCTGCGGAACTCGGTCGGCGTGATCGCGCCCAATCTGGCGAGCGAACTCGGGCTGTCCGCGTCCGAAATCGGATTGCTGGCGAGCGTGTTCTTCTTTTCGTTTGCCGCCGCGCAGATCCCGCTCGGGGTCGCGCTCGACCGCTACGGCCCGCGCAATTGCATGCTGGTCTGTGCCGCGATTGCGATCCTCGGCACCCTCATGTTTGCGCTGGCGGTCTCGCCGGTCTGGCTGATTGCGGCCCGCGTGCTGATGGGGCTGGGCTCGTCCTGCTACCTGATGGCGCCGCTTGCGCTCTATGCGAAGCGTTATCCGCCGGACCGGTTTGCGACCTTGGTGGGCCTTCAGATCGGTCTCGGTACGCTCGGGACCTTGCTCGCGACAGCGCCCTTTGCCTTTGCGGTCGAGTTGATCGGCTGGCGCATGAGTTTCGTCGCGATCGCAGTGTTTGTGCTGGTTGCGGCCGTGCTGGTTGCGGTGGTGGTGCGGGAGCAGGCAGACGATCGCCCGGGGACGCGCGAGACCTTGCGGGACAGTCTGCGGGGCACGCTCGAAGCAACGCGAGTGCCGTCGTTCTGGCCGGTCTTCGCGATGCAATGCGCCGGCTATTCGAGTTTCGTGATCGTCGTCGGCCTGTGGGGAGGCCCCTATCTCACGCATATCTACGGCTTCAGCCTGACCGAGCGCGGCAACATGCTGTTCGTCGCGGTGATGGCTCAGGTTGTGGGCTCGTTCCTGTGGGGGACGAGCGACCGGCTGTTTGGCAGCTACAAGATTCCGGTGCTGGCTGCGCAGCTTCTGACCGCAGGCGCCATGGGACTGGCGGCCTGGATCGGAGTCTTCCCGCCTCTGATCCTCTTCTTCTGGTTTATCGCGATCGGGTTTTCCACTGCGGTGCTGTCCGTTCTGATCGCCCACGGCAAGTCGCTGTTTCCGCCCCAGATCGTCGGACGTGGAATCACCCTGATGAATATCGGAACCATGGGAGGCGTGTTCGCCTCCCAGACCATCACCGGATTCATCATCGACCTGTTTCCGTTAACGAGCGACGGGTATGCGTTGAATGCATATCGAGCGGTCTTCGCATTTCAGGCAGGAGTTATCCTACTGTCTTCATTGGCTTATTTGTTCTCATCCGATCCGCGGCGAAATCCCCGCTCCTGGGGATAGGTCAGTGACACTGACGTTTCGGCTTGCTTTTGGTGCGGCGCAATGCAATATTGTTGCAGCGCGGCAATGTGCCTTGCACATTCCCGCCGCCCTCCTTGGGCGTTTCCTCCCTAGACTTGGGCCGCTAGCTCGCTAGCGGCCCTTTTTTCTGTTGAGGGTAGGGCAGCGTCGCAACTTGGGGCGCGAAGGCTGTAGCCTGGCTTGCGAAACGAATTACTCGGCCGCCGCGCGATAGGGTCGCAACTCCTCCAGCGGGATCGCGGCAATCTGGTCGGCCAGGAATTCGATGTCGGTGGCGAGCTGTCGGAAGCTTGCAATCCGCTCGTGGCTGCGCTCGTCCATGTAGAGCGCACGATTCAGCTCGATCTGCAGCGCGTGCAGTCCGGCCGACGGATTGCCGTAATGCTCGGTGATGAACCCACCCGCATAAGGCTTGTTCCGGCTGACCGAATAGCCGAGCGACCGCAGAACCTGTTCGGCCGTATCCGCCACCGGGGCAACGCAACTGGTGCCGTAGCGGTCGCCGATCACCACATCCGCGCGCGGCCGGTCGTCGCGTGAGCCGGTCGCTGACGGCATTGAATGGCAGTCAATCAGCACGGCGGCGCCGAAATCCGCGTGCACCCGGGTGAACAATCGGCGCAACGTCCGATGATAAGGCTTGTACAGGCTCTCGATCCGTCGGAGCGCGTCATCGACCGAGATGCGCTGGTCGTAGATTTCCTGGGCGTCGCCGACCACCCGCGCAACCGTGCCGAGCCCGCCGGCGACCCGCATCGAGCGCGTGTTGGCGAAGGACGGCAGCCGGCCGTCGAACATGCGCGGATCGAGCTCATAGGGCTCGCGATTGACGTCAACATAGCAGCGCGGGAAATGCGCCCGCATCATCGGATAGCCGCGGGTCACCACGCCTGCGATCAGTTCGTCGACGAAGGAATCCTCACTGCGCCGCAGGGTGGCATGGTCGAGTCGCGCCGACATCAGGAATGCGCGGGGATAGACCGAACCGCTATGGGGCGAATTGAAAACCACCGGGCCACGCCAGTGGTCCGGCTCAATCACGTCGTAAGCGGGATCGAATTCGTCCGAAACGGTCATCAACACCGGAATCTTGCGGGCCGTTGTGCAATCGCAACATAGGGCGCGGGAGCGCGTTCCGGTATCCCTTTTCGGGGCCCGGTCGCATTTATTATGCGAGTTTCGTCGCCGAAGCCGCAGCTTTCACCCGATATTTACCCGCCATCGCGCTAATGGAACAGGGGCAGGGAGATCGCGGCCGCCGCTTGCGGCGGCACCGTCTTGCAATCTCAGGCCCGGACATAGAAGCTTCCGGCCGGCCGCCCCGGCGGATCAAAAGATCGGTTGAGTATATGAGTAACGATCTGCCGAAAATCCTGCTTGCCGAAGACGACACGGATATGCGCCGCTTTCTGGTCAAGGCGCTGCAGAATGCCGGCTTCAATGTCGTATCCTACGACAATGGACTCTCGGCCTATCAGCGGCTGCGTGAAGAGCCGTTTGAACTGCTGCTCACCGATATCGTGATGCCGGAAATGGACGGCATCGAGCTTGCGCGCAGAGCCTCGGAGCTCGATCCCGATATCAAGATCATGTTCATCACCGGCTTTGCCGCGGTGGCGCTGAACGCCGATTCCCAGGCGCCGAAGCACGCCAAGGTGTTGTCGAAGCCTGTCCATCTGCGCGACCTCGTCAACGAGGTGCAGAAGATGCTGGCGGCCTGAAAAGGCAAGTTTCGGATCTTGAGCCGGACATCTCGCCTGCTTAAAGTTCCCTCGAAATTTTGAGGGGACTGAAAATGATACGCATCACGCGTCGGGACTTCACCACCTTAGCTGCTGGCGCGGCGCTGACCGCGTTACCGTTGCATGGCGTACTGTCGCAGCAGCGGCCGCCGCACAACCGTGCGCCGGCACTTCAGGTCGAAGCGGCGCAGATCTATCTGATCCGTGGCTTGTTCGGCGTGTTCTCGAGCGGGATGGATCAGATGGCCGCGCAATTCAAGGCGCAGGGCTATTCCAACGTGTCGCTTTGGAGCTGGACCGACGTTGATCCGATCGCTCATGACATCATTGCCGGGCATCAGAACGGCGATACCGCGCATGTCGTCCTGATTGGGCATTCGCTCGGCTCCAACGCGGTTGTCCAGGTCGCGGACAGGGTGGCTCAAGCCAATATTCCGGTGGATCTCGCGGTCACCTTCGACATTACCGAAGGCCTGCAGGTCCCGCTCAATGTGCAGCGGTTTGAAAATTTCTATCAGAATAACGGCTTCGGGCGCCCGGCGATCGAGCCTGCAGGCTTCACCGGCCAGTTCCAGAACATCAACCTGTCCAACGATCCGCGGCTCGATCATGGCAACATCGACAACGCGCCGCGGCTGCAGCAGGTCGTGATGCAGCAGGTCTATGACATCACGCATACGCATGTGAATACGCGGGTGGCGAGGCGGAGAGAGCCGCGGCGGGGATAGTCAATTCCGTCATACTGAGGTGGAAGCTTAGCGAGCCTCGAAGGATGGAAGGCCAAGGTGGCGCTAGGGCCGTCGTCCTTCGAGGGCCGCCTTCGGTGCCCCCTCAGGGTGACGGGGGCTGGCTCCTGCTATTTTCCCCGCTTCAAATCGCCCGCGATCACCTTCGCCGCATTGTGTCCCGGTGCGCCGGTGACGCCGCCACCGGGATGGGTGCCGGAGCCGCAGAGATAAAGCCCTGCAACCGGCGAACGATAATCCGCATAGCCCAGCATCGGCCGCGCCGAGAAAATCTGATCGAGCGACATCGCGCCATGGAAGATGTCACCGCCGATCAGACTAAAATCGCGTTCCAGATCGAGCGGCGTGAGCGCCTTTCGTGCGATCACGCTCTGTTTGAAGCCGGGCGCGTATTTGTCGACCGTTCCGATCATCAGGTCGGCGACGGTGTCGCGGTGCTGATCCCAGGACGAGCCGTCCGGCAATTCCGGCGCGACATGCTGGCAGAACAGGCTCGCGACATGCTTCCCCTCGGGCGCGAGTGAATCGTCGAGCGTCGAGGGGATCAACATTTCGACGATCGGCTCACGGCTCCAGCCGAATTTGCGCGCGTCGTCATAGGCGCGGTCCATATAGGCAAGCGTTGGTGCCAGAATGATCCCGGCGGTGTGGTGGTCGGCCAGTTCGTGGCCGGGCAGGGCGGTGAAGCTTGGCAGTTCGGACAGCGCCACGTTCATCCGGAAGGTGCCGGAGCCGCATTTCCAGTGCTTCATCCGGGCAAGGAATTCTGGCGGCAACGCGGTGTCCGCGATCAGCTTTTCGTAAAGCAGCCGCGGATTGAGGTTGGAGCCGACCGCGCGCGCGCGAAGGATGCGGCCGTCTTCCAGAGCGACGCCGGTGGCCCGGCCTTTTTCGACGATCACTTCGCGCACGCCGGCCTCGGTTTCGATATCGGCGCCCTGAGCACGCGCAGATTTCGCCATCGCCTGGGTGATCGCGCCCATGCCGCCGATGGCATGGCCCCAGATGCCCTTCTTGCCGTTCACCTCGCCGAAGCAATGGTGCAGCAGGACATAGGCGGATGTCGGGGTATAGGGGCTGGCATAATTGCCGACCACGGCGTCGAATCCGAGCACGGCCTTGATTGGATCGCTTTCAAAGAAGCGGTCGAGATAATCGGCGGCGGATTTTGCGAACAGATCGAGCAGCGCGCGCTGACGTTCCGTGTCGAGCTTGCGCAGCCGCTTGCCGACGAAGGCGAGCCGAAGCGCTTCTCGCAACGTCCGCGCGTTCCAGCCCTGAACCAGATTGGGCGGCTGCTCGAGCACGAGGTCACGCAGCACGTCGGTGATGGCGTCCAGCTCTTCGCCATAGGCGTCGTAATTCGCCGCATCCTTCGTGCTGAATTTCGCGATCTCCGCCTTGGTGCGGCCCTCGCCGGTAAGCAGATAGCGGCCGTCCTCGGTCGGCAGGAAATTGAGCGCGCGGCGCTCGACGACTTTCAGGCCATACGCGGCAAGATCGAGATCGCGGATCACCTTTGGATTGAGCAGGCTGACGGTGTAAGCCGCGACCGAATTCCGGAAGCCCGGATGGAATTCCTCGGTCACCGCAGCGCCACCGACCACAGGCCGGCGCTCGACGACCTTTACCTTCAGCCCGGCCATGCCGAGATAGGCGGCGCAGACGAGGCCGTTATGGCCGGCACCGATGATAAGGACGTCGTAGGTCTCGGCCACGGTTGCTACTCCGCTGCGGGCGGAGGGGAGTGTAACTTATTCCGCCGCCGCCGCGCTTCGTTTCCGGCGCACCAAGCTCAGGAGCGGAATGCCGATCAGCAGCACCGCAATACCAAACAATGCGCCCCGGCCAGTATAAACCAGACTGGAATAGATCAGGTAGCCGCAGATCGCGCAGAACAGGATCGGCGTGACCGGATAAAGCGGCACCCTGAACGGACGCGGATGGTTCGGATCGCGCCGCCGCAGCACGAACAGCGAAACTCCCACGAGCAGGAGGAAGAACCAGAACACCGGCGCGGTGTATTCCACCATCGCCTTGAAGCCGTCGCGTGCCGTGGCGCCGAAGCAGATCAGCACAAAGGCAATGGCGCTTTGCAGGATGATGGCGTTGCGCGGATTGTTGCGGACCTGATCCCAGACGCGGAGCCTGGCGAGCGAAAGGTCCTGGCCGAGCGCATGATAGAGCCGCGCGCCGGTGAAGATGCTGGCATTCATGGTCGAGAGCGCGGCGACGCAAACGATCAGGCTCACGATCACGGCGCCGGCGGGACCGAATGCCAGCCGCATCACATCGGCTGCGATCGCATCGCTTTTTCGCATGCCCTCGAGCCCGAGCGCGAACAGGTAACCGACATTCACCAGCACATAGATGAGCGTGACAATGGTCGTGCCGATCAGCAGAATGCGCACCATGTCGCGTCCGACATTGCGCACATCTCCGGAGAGGTAGGCCGCCTCGTTCCAACCGCCATAGGTCAGGAGAATGAACACCATGGCGAGGCCGAGCATGCCGTAACCCTGGCCGCCGGTGGCCGCGGCAGGGGGCGGCGGCGTGCCGCCGACATTCATCAGGCCGACGACCACCATCATCACCATTGAGGCTACCAACAGCAGCGTCAGCAGGTTTTGGGCGGTCTTGCTCTGGTAGGTGCCGGCGATGTTGATGAAGGTGAGCGCGACCAGCGCCAGCGCGCCATAGATCGCAGAACCGTAAGTGCCGAGTGAATAAAGCTCCTGCGCATAATCGCCAAATACGAAAGCGACGGCGGCGATAGCGCCGGTCTGGATCACGGTGGTGCGGGCCCAGGCGAACAGGAAGGCGACCGGTAGCCCGAAGGCGCGCCTCAGGAAGTGATACTCGCCGCCGGTCGATGGATAGGCCGCCGCGAGTTCGGCGTAGACCAGGGCGCCGATCAGCGTCGTGACCCCGCCGAATACCCAAAGCCCGACGAAGACCCACTCGTTCGGGCTGAACATCGCCACCAGTTGCGGCGTCTTGAAGATGCCGATGCCGATGATGATGCCGACCATCATCAGCGCCCCATCGGTGACCGAGAGGCTTGCGCGCGGAGCGCCGGAGCTTTGCGTTGTCATGACGATTGTCCTGCGCGCGGCACAATTGAAAGAAGGACGCCGGAGCGTCCTTCCTGTTTGTCCTTATGCTTAAATCCGGGAAGGACCTACGCCTTTGTGGCCTTCCAATTGTCGCCGGAAATGGAATCGCCGGAGACCTTGCCGGTGAAGGTCTTGCCGTCGACCTTGAAGGAAATGTCGGCACCGGTGAGCTTGCCATCGGTGATATCGACGGTCTTGCCGCCGATATCGGCCTTGCCGGTGAAGAACTGGTATTTCTGATCGAGGTCGAGGGTCATCTTCTGCGCGCCGTCGATCTGCCACTTGCCGCCGACCTTGGCGGGCACGATCCAGAAATACACGTTGCGGCCGTTGACGTTCTCATGGACCTCCGGTTTCCAGTCGCCCATGTCGAAGGCATGCGACACGATGCGGCTGCCCGGCTTCATGGTGTCGAGGATCTTTGGGCGCAGACGCAAATTGATGTCGGTGAGCAGATACATCGCCATCACGTCGGCTTTCGAGAGATCCTGCTCGAACAGATTGGCGATCTTGAACTCGACCTTGTCGGTGACGCCTGCCTTGGCGGCGTTCTCGTTGGCTTCCTTGATGCGCTGCGGGTTGATGTCGACGCCGAATCCGCGGGCGCCAAGCTTTGCCGCCGTAACCACCATCCGGCCGTCGCCGCAGCCGAAATCGATCATGTAATCGCCAGGGCCGACCTTGGCGAGCTGCAGCATCCGGTCCACCACTTCCTGCGGTGTCGGAACATAGATCACGTCGAGGCGCGGTTCCTGTTGGGCGTATGAGGTGCCCGCAACGGCAAGGCCAGCCGCAACGGTCAGGGCATAGACGGTCGGACGAAATGATACCAAACGCGAAATCATCAGCAGGCTCCCTGTGAGCAAATGTGCGGTGTGTGTCCCGGCCGTCGCCCGGGTTGCAACGCATACACCTTAGGGCCGTTCCTTATTCCCTTTATGGCGGTTTTGGAACCCGGGGTGGCGGCGTCGGTCGTGGAATGCCGCGCGGCAGCTTGCTTCAAGCCGGGGGAGCGACTATAGGGGCGCCTCGGTTTCGCAAGCGAAACGGGCGCGTAGCTCAGCGGGAGAGCACTACCTTGACATGGTAGGGGTCACAGGTTCGATCCCTGTCGCGCCCACCATTCGTTTTAACTAGTTGAATTGTAACATATTTTGTCGGCCTTTCGGGTTTGGCGGGCTGTTGTCGCTGGCGGGCGGCGGATTATTTCCTGTGCGCGCTTTCGATTCCGGCAGCGGTGCAGGTCGATGGGGCGGCCGGGCCCGCGCCGAGTTGCGCATCGCATTGCGGCAGCCAGGGTTATACCCGCTGGATGGCCAAGGCCGGCCGCGACCTGCTGTTGCCTGCAAGCGCTCTGCACCGTGCTACCGTGGCGTCGATGTCGCATCGCGACCGAGAGACAGCGCATGACACTCAACCGCTCCCTCATCATATTTGCATCCGCTTACCTCGCGATTGTGCCCGCGCAGGCCATCGCAAACACGATGTCGCAGAATTTTGCCGCCTGCACACAGAGCAAGGGAACCAAGCAGCAGATCGTCGCCGCGTGCTCGTGGCTCATAGACAATGCCGCCAAGGAAAATGAACTCGTTGGCCTTTTCTACGGCATTCGCGCCAGCACCAGCGACAACAAGGCATCCAATTGCCGGGATGCGCGCAAGGTGCTCGTCCTTGTGAAGGATCCGAAGATGACCGACGCCGCCAACAAGTTGGTCAAACTGAATTGCTGATCTTGCGTGTCAGCCTGAGCGCCTGTTTCCGATCGGCAGATCGAGCGTTGCATCGCGCCGCTTAGCGGGTCGGATTCACATGATTGGTTCGCTTCCGTCGAAACAAGAACACGATGAAGCCGGTGGTCAAGACAACGAGCGGTGTCAGTATCACCGCCGTGACAACAGTAGCCTGACGGCCGCCATCGCCGGCCAGCGAAACGCGTTGCGGATGGCTCGCATCCGAATACAGCGTGAATCTACGACCCACAGGCCACTTGCTGGCCTCGGCCTCGCTCACTGAGCGTTCAGGATCGCGGAAGACACTGGTCGTGGCTTGATAGGAACGGCCCGAGACTTCAAAGGTTACATCAACCCTCAGAACCCAGTCCGGTGAGCGAGATGACACATCCGCGACGCGGGACGACCGAACCGTGGCTTCGACGGCCCGCCAGTCGTCGGGATAGAGAGCATTGACAGCCACTCCCACCATAAACATGGCGCCGGCGATTACGGCGACCGACAGCCATACGGGGCGCAGATTCTGCAACGGGACACTCATCGAATAAGGATCTTAGCGCCTGAAGTTCTTATCCACCCCAGCGGGTGAGCGCAGACATCGCAGAGTCAAAATCGCGGAGTCATGGAGAAATCACGCGCGGCGCCCGCTTTTACCGGCCGCCGTCGCCAACCACGATGAACGGCGCCCAATGAGCCGGATAGGCGTTGGTCTCGTCCGACTTGTCGGCAATCATCGCCAGCATGGCCTGTCTCAAACCTTCGGCACGTTCCAGCTTTGGATCAGCGGTCATGCGCGCAAAGACGTCGGATGTGAGCCGGGCTGCGGCGTCGTCTCCGACCGGCCAGTGAGAGACAAGCAGCGCGCGTGCGCCGGCATAGGCGAACGCCTTGGCAAGGCCGGACAGGGCTTCAGCGCCTGGCTTGTCACCGGCGGCGGTATTGCAGGCCGAGAGCACCACCCAGTCGGCATTCAGTTTGAGCTGCGCAATCTCGGAACTCGACAGCAGGCCGTCGTCTTGCTCGCTGAGCTTCGCCGGAATGGTCAAGGCAAGCGAAGGCTCGGCGAAGTTTGCCACCGCGGCGGTTTCGCCGGCGACCAGGCCGTGGGTCGCGAAATACACGATCCGGAATTGGTCGAGCTGCGCAGCCTTCACGGCGCCCTCGCTTGCCTGCTTTCCGAGGCGGACCTGCTCTGACGGAACGCCCAGGCTTTTTGCGACCGATTTCAATTCGATCGCCGTGCCTGGCAGGGGTGGCAGTGCATTCACCATCGCATCGCGGTTGGCGCGCGTGCCAGTGAAATAACGCAGAAAGCTGCCGACCGTCTTGGTCAGGTTGCGCGAGGTGCCGGATGGTTGATCTCCGAAAACCGGATCGCCGAAGCCGATAAACGCCTCAGGCGCGCGGCCGCCCTGCGCGAACTTCCGCAATGATCTCAGCGATGATACCGATGGCAGGATGGTGATCGCGTGACTCTTTACCAGCCAGGCCGCATCGCTATAGCCCGCGATCGACGCGGGGACCGGAGCGGACGGCTTCTCCGTCACCAGTACGTTGAATGGCAAGCCGGTCAGCGCGCCCGCGGGAACCAGCAACAGCTTTTTGCGGTCCTTGATGACGTCTTCAACCGGCCCCAGGATGTCGCGGTAAAGTCTGAAGGCCGCTTCTAGATTGAACATCTTGCTCTGGTCGTTTCCGGCCGCTTCAACCTCCAGGCCATGCCGGAATTCCGCGACGCGGTTGGCGAGTGCTTCGGCATGAAGTTCGTTACCGAGCGCCTCCCAGCGCACATCCTTGTCGGTAATGGCCCACACGAAAGTGCTCTCAACCGCAACGAGATAGGCAACCAGCACTTCGTCCGGACCAAGCAATGCCTGTATATCAGCTATCGGAAGCGCGGACGAAGATGTGAGTTCTTGATATTCTGGGAATTTCTCACTGAGGATCGCAGCTAGGCTTTCCTGGCGCTTTTCCACGTCAGTGCGTTGTTTGCGCAATTGCGCCGCGATGCGGTGGTTGTCCTCGCTGCGCGCGGTTGAAAGGCTCTGAACCAGCGCCTGGTCGAGCCGCTGCCATTGCGAGGTTAAGTCCTGCTGCTCGCGCACCAGTTTCCCAAGCGCGTCGTCACCGGTTGCAAAACGCAAGGTCATCTGCGACAGCGCGGCGGAGACCCCGGTCAAATTGTAGTTCTGGGCGGCGACAAATGCTTCGTCAGTCATGGCGGAGAGCGAGGCCGGCTCGCGACGGCCGGCGTCGTAGGCGATCATCACCAGTCGTTCATAAATATTCTTGAAGGGCAGCTTTTCACTACCACTGACGGCGTTGGGTGCTGTGGCTAACTGCCTCTGACGATCGGATAACAGGAGGGCGGCCGACCGGATCAGCGAAATTGCTTCATCATACTGCTTCTGGCGAAAGTGGGAGATTGCCATGTTGTCGAGAACAACGGCTAGTTTCGGATGTGTGTTGCCGAGTGACTTTTCAAATATCTCCCTGGCCCGCGCGTAGTGACGGATGGCTTCGGCGTGGCGCGAGTCTGCGCGCAACGCATTCGCGAGATTGCCGATGCTGGTGGCAACCTCTGGGTGTTCTCCACCCAGGAGCTTCTCGCGGATATCGAGCGCGCGTTGGTGAAAGCGGATCGAGTCCCTGTTGCGACCCTGATGGAAGCGGACAAGACCGAGATTGTCGAGCGTGGAGGCGACCCGGGGATGTTCGGCACCGAGCCGCCGCTCGTAGATGTCCAGAGCCTTCACCAGCAGCGGATCGGCTTCCGATAGTCGACGTGCTCGCCACAGCATGGACCCTAGATTGTTGCTGTTGTCGGCAACCAGGTGGTGGTCGGGTCCCAGGGCCTTTTCCGCGGAAGCGATCGCGCGCCGATAGATATTCTCCGCCTCATCATCGCGTCCGACGTCTGCATAGGAATTTGCGAGGTTGCCCAGAGTGCTGATGACAAACGGATGCTCGCGCGGGAGGGCGTCCTGATAAACGTCGAGCGCCTTGAGATAGAAGTCGATGGCCGTCAAATACTCACCCTTCGCGTAATAGACGTTAGCCATGTTGTTGTAGGTATTGCCGACGCTCGAATGTCTCTCGCCTTGCTGCGCGACAAAAATAGCGAGCGCGGATTCGTAATGCTCAATCGCCTCTGGGTAGTTTGCCTGCGCCTGATAGGCGCCGGCCAGATTCTCGTGGCCAGTTGCAACATTGACATGCTTCGGCCCCAGCGCCTTCTGCAGCCCCTGTAGTGATTGCCGGTATAGCGCAACGGCTTTCGGATAATTGCCTTGGGCCTGATAGACCGATGCCAGGTTGATTGCCGTCTCCGAGAAGCTGCGATGGTCGCGGCCGACCTCCTTCTCGTAGATCGTGAGTGCCCGTTCGAGCAACTGTGCGGAGGCGGCGAGACTGCCTTGGTTCTGAAGAGCATTGCCGAGGTTATTCAGGGTGATGGCAACGGCTGTGTTGTTTCTCTCTCTTTCGAAAATGGCGAGCGCCTGCCGGAACAGAGGTATGGCGTCCGCAGGCCGCTTGAGAGCGTTGTACACGCGGGCAAGTTCGTTGACAGCGATGGCGTAGTTGAGATGTCGGGTGCCATAGCGCTTGGCAGCCGTAGACACCATCTGCTTGCCGATGCGTTCGGCCTCGGCATAGTTGCCGGCCTGCAAGGCCTTGCCGAATTGCTCGTTCAGCGACGCGAGGCTCTGTGCGGCGGCCGGCTGCGCAAGGAGGGTGGGGCCGGCGGGGCCGGCCAGACAGAGTGCAAGCAAAGCGCGGCGGGCAAAACGGGTCATGTGATTTCCAAAATGTTTCGGCGAGAATTGCGCGCGGTGTCGTTCGCGGCTCGGAAGCGTCGCCCGTTTCCCTGACCGTCGAACCGGATCTTGCGATTTGGGGTGAGGAGGGGCGCCGCGCCTGCGGCCGGACTTTGTCTGTCTTCAGATCAGAATCCCCCACGCAAAATGGGAAACAAGCGCCAGCCGATCCTACCCAACGACCCTCCGATTGGAATACGACTCGCTGCGGCATTAGGAGGCAGCGGAAACAAAATCCCGTTAGGCCCCCTTCGTAACGCGCCTCGCACACCGCCTAACGTTGGTTGGCGATAGCGACCGCTGGATTGCTGCCCCGCACCATCGCCGCCCGGGTTCCAACATTCACTCTGGGTTCATCGCCGCTTACCCAAAAATGGAACTGCTGCATGCGGCTTGCCGATCGGGCGACGCGTGCTGGCTGAAAAGCGCTTTGCGGACGATAACGTGCCGCATCTAGGGGGAGCAATTCCATGATGAAGATGGTGTCGAAAATCGCTCTGGTGGCAGCGGTTGCTGCGCTCGCGATTGCCGGTTCGGCCGGGGATTCGATGGCGAAGGGCAAGAAAAAAGCGATGGCGGCCTGCACGCCGGGCGCCCTGAAGACGGCGGCCTGCGGCCCGGCCGGATGCACGATGCAGCGCTGCTGGGCCGACGGAAAGTGGTATCCGTCCCTGTTCGTGTGCATGCAGCCGTGGTGCCCGAAGTAACAGCCCTGTCATCCTGATCTGATTGAAAGCGGGTGTCGGCGACGTTTGAGCGCGCCGCCGCCAGCCTGCAAAAGTGCCGTGTCACCGTTGATTGTTGGAACCGACTGGGGGAGTCAGAATGCTCAAGGTATTCTCGAAGCTTGCGCTTGCGGGCGCGATTGTTGGTCTGGCGATGGCCGGTACGAGCGGGGATTCGATGGCCCGTGGCGCCAAGAAGGCGCCGCCTGCCTGCGTTCCCGGATCGGTGCGGGTCACCAAATCCACCTGCGGCAAGTGGGGCTGCCACTTTCAGCGTTGCTGGTGGAACGGCACCCGGACCGTCTGGCATCCGTCGCCGGCGTTCTGCGTGACGCCCTGGTGCCCGAAATACTGAGATTTTGAAAAGGGCCGCAGGCGTTGCGCGTGAGGCCCTTTTTCATCGCCGTCGATGGTAATTTAACACCGCGACCCGGTCTGTTTGCGTTGACTTCCGCACGCCGCGTCCCTAGTTTCCGCGCGAACCCGAATGACCTTGGCCGCGCTTTCGCGGCCATTTTTGATGCGGCCGACCGCCGCCCGACCTAGAGAACGGCCATGAAAGTCCGCAATTCACTCCGCTCGCTGCGCGCCCGCCACCGCGACAATCGCCTGGTGCGCCGCAAGGGCCGCGTTTACATCATCAACAAGACCCAGAAACGCTTCAAGGCCCGCCAGGGCTGAGGCTAAGCGGCTTGTTCTGGCGCCTTTTCACGCAGGCGTGACCGTATTGCGGGCTTGTCCGGGGCGGCGAGCGGCATAAGCTTGTGCCTATGCGAATGCTCCGATTCCGGATTGCCGGATTTCGAATAGTCACAGCCGCGCTGATCGGTGCGCTCACGCTGTCAGCCCCCGCGCTCGCGCAAGTGCGGAGCCCGGACGGCGACGGGAGTTTTGTCCAGCCGCCCGACAAGCTGCCCAAAGTGCCCCGCGGTCAGGATCTCGAGTTCCTGTTCGGCGCGCTGAAGGCGGCGCCGAGTCCGGAGGCCGCCAAGGCGGTCGAAGGCCGGATCTGGGCGCTGTGGATGGTCTCTCCCAGTGACACCGCCTCGCTGCTGATGAGCCGCGTCCGCCGCGCCGTCGAGGCCAAAAATATCGACCTTGCGGTGAAACTGCTTGATTCCATCGTAGTGCTGCGGCCGGACTATATCGAGGCCTGGAACCGGCGCGCGACCCTGCATTACATGCAGAAGGATTTCACGCGCTCGATCGAGGATATCCGTCAGACCTTGGCGCGCGAACCGCGACATTTCGGAGCGCTCGCGGGCCTTGGCCTGATCATGCAGGAACTCGGCGAGGACAAACGCGCGCTCGAGGTTTATCGCAAGGCTATCGAGGTCAATCCGCACCTGCCGCGCATTCCCGATCTCATCAAGTCGCTGACTGAAAAGGTCGAAGGCCGCGAGATCTGACCGGCTGACGCACGGTCACCATGGCTCCCGCAATGATCGTTACGGATGCGGCCATTTGGTCGCAGCCGCATGACATCGTGTCACGGCTCGCCCTGATCCCCGCCGACGAACGCGATCCGAAGCATGTTGGTCGCGCCTGGCGTCCCTAGCGGCACACCGGCAACGATGATGACGCGGCGGCCGGCCTTAGCGAAGCCGTCGGCGAAAGCGATGCGGCTGGCGCGTTCCACCATGTCGTCCTGGTCGAGCGCGTCTTGCGCGACCACGCAATGCACGCCCCAGACCAGCGACAATCTGCGTCCGGTGGCGACGTTCGGCGAAATCGCGACCACATGCGGCAGCGGCCGTTCGCGCGCGACCCGGAACGCGGTCGAGCCGGAAAAGGTCCAGCAGATGATGGCGGACAAATCCAGCGTTTCGGCGATCTGGCGGGCGGCGGCTGCGATGGCGTCGGCGCCGGTCTGCTCGGGTTCGGCCCGCTGCGCTTGAATCACCGCGCGATAGGTGGGATCGCGTTCGACCTCGGCGGCGATGCGGTTCATGGTCGCGACCGCTTCGACCGGATATTGCCCGGCTGCGGACTCCGCCGACAGCATGATGGCGTCGGCACCTTCGAACACCGCCACCGAGACGTCCGAGACTTCGGCGCGGGTCGGTACCGGGCTTGTAATCATCGATTCCAGCATCTGGGTTGCGACGATCACCGGCTTGCCGGCCCGGCGGGCCGCGCGCGTGATCTGCTTCTGGATGCCAGGCACTTTCTCAAGCGGCATTTCGACGCCGAGATCGCCGCGCGCGACCATCAGCGCATCGGAGGCTTCCATGATCTCGTCAAGGCGTTCGACGGCTTGCGGCTTTTCGATCTTTGACATGATCATCGCGCGTCCGCGTGTGATCTTCCGCGCCTCGGCGATGTCTTCCGGCCGCTGGATAAAGGATAGCGCCAGCCAGTCGATACCGGTCTCGAGCGCGGCCTCGAGGTCGGAGCGGTCCTTTGGCGCGAGTGCTGAAAATGGCAATATGGTCTCCGGCAGGCTGACGCCCTTGCGGTCCGAAAGCTTGCCGCCGACCTCGACCTGTGTCGTCAGCCGGCCTTCCTCGGCGGCTGTGCAGCGCAGCCGCACCTTGCCGTCGTCAAGCAGCAGCGTCTGGCCGGGTTGCGCGGCCTGCAGGATTTCCGGATGCGGCAGGTGAACGCGCGCTGTGTCGCCCGGAGCGACATCCGAATCGAGGACGAAGGTGTCGCCCTTATTCAGCATAACCGAGCCGCCATCGAAGGTGCCGAGCCGCAATTTCGGTCCCTGCAGATCGACCAGAATGCCGATCGGACGGCCGGATTCCTGTTCGACCGAACGGATCATGGCGACCAGTTCGCGCATCCGCTCATGCGACGTATGGCTCATGTTGATGCGGAAAACGTCGGCACCGGCCTCGAACAGCCGGAGGATCACAGCCCGCTCCGACGAGGCCGGGCCAAGCGTTGCGACGATCTTGGTCCGGCGCTGCCGTCTCATCGTCGGGGGCTTCCTGTGTTTGGTGGTGGGAGGTTAAGCGGAGAGCGAGTGCCGGTTTGCGGCAGGGTGAAGGACGGGCCGCCTGGCGACAGCGGCGACTGGTCGGACGTTTCGGTCAACTGCACGGTCCACGACCGCTGTTCGCCGGTATCGACCTCGAAGAACCCCGTGCGGTCGAAGCCGCGCGCCAGACAATCTTCGGTCCCACGGATGGTGAACTCCTTTTCGCGCGAACACATGAAGGCCTTTCCCGACCATTCGCCCCCGCGGTCATAGTCGATGGCATAGACATAATAATATCGTGCGACGAGATTGCCGCGCAGCAATGTCTCGCATGAGCGCGGGCCAAGATTCCACCAACCTTCGGTGACCCAGCCCTCATTGTCCTTGTAGCCGAGCGAGATGCCAACCTTGCCGGACGTATTGTTGCAGAGGCGGAAGTCCGCCGATGCAACGCCGGACATGGCGCCCAGCAAGGCCAGGGCCACGGCGCACCTGCACGCGGCAGCGGGGCCCGGCGGGCGGGTGGGAATGGGGAAAGCAAATCGCATCACGGTCGTCGGATCAGTCCATCGGGCGCCGGAAACGAGCTAAGTAGCTGTTTTGACGTATTTTTTTAAGTCGTGTCAACGTCCACCATGATGGCACGGAAATCATTCACGTTGGTAAAGGTCGGCCCCGGCGCAATCAGATCGCCTATAGCAGCAAAGAAAGCTGTCGAATTGTTGTCCGCGAGGCATTGGACCGGACCAAAACCGCGCTCCCGTGCCCGTTTGGCGGTGCTTCCGTCCACATAGGCACCGGCCGGATCGTCGGCCGATCCCCCACCGCCGTCGGTGCCGTCGGTGTCGCCGGCCAGCGCGGCGATGCCGGACATGCCGTCCAGTTCAGCGGCAAGGGCAAGCGCGAATTCCTGGTTGGGGCCGCCGCGGCCATTGCCGCGAATGGTGACGGTCAGTTCGCCGCCGGACAGGATCACGGCGCGCTTGCCCTGCGCCTTCAGGTCGCGGGCCAGCGCGGCCTGTTCTGCCGCCACCTCGCGTGCCTCGCCCTCAATGCGGTCACCAAGAAAGATGCAGTCGAACCCCGCGGCCCGGATGTCCGCTTCCGCGGCCTTGAAGGCATCGATCGGTCGCGCAGCCAGATGATATTGGCTGGCGCGGAAAGCGGGATCGTTCGGTTTCGGAGATTCGTTTGCGTCCTCGTTGAGGGCCGTCACCACCTCGTCCGGCAGACCGAGACGATAGCGTGCGACAATGGCGCGCGCATCGGCGAGCGTCGTCGGGTCCGGGACAGTCGGCCCCGATCCGATCACTGCGGGATCATCGCCCGGCACGTCCGAAATGCCGATGGTGATGAGTCTGGCGGGGTAGGCATTGCGTGCGAGCCGCCCGCCCTTGATGCGCGAGAGATGCTTGCGCACCGTATTGATCTCGCCGATGGATGCGCCCGAGCGCAGCAGCGCACGAGTCACGGCCTGTTTCGATTCAAGCGACAAGCCTGCCGCCGGGGCGATCCAGTTCGCCGATGCGCCGCCTGACATCAGCACCAGCACCAGATCCTCGGGTGTCGCACCTTCGGCGAATGCAAGCGTGCGCGCGGTCGCATCGAGCCCGGCCTGATCTGGGACGGGGTGACCCGCCTCCACCATCTCGACAACGCGGAGCGGCCGTCCGTATCCATGGCGGGCCACCGCGATCCCGGCGAGCCGTGTCTGCGGAAGGCCATGATCGAGATAATGCGCCTCCGCGACCTCGGCCATCGAGCCTGCGGCCTTGCCGGCTGCGAGCAGGATCAGTCGGCCAGACGGCGGTGCGCCGGGAAGCAATGGCGGCAGGCAGCGCGACGGATGTGCCGCCGCAATCGCGGTGCTGAATATCTGCTCCAGAAACTCCCGGTGCGATGTCATGGAAGGCTGCCTGCTGCGGGGTTGCGCGGACATGCGAACCAGATTCCGGCGAGGATCATAACGCCGCCCAACCATTGTATCGATTCGAAGGCTTTGCAAAACATTACCCTGGCCAACAGGGCGGTGGCGATCGCTTCGAGGACTGTCACGAGCAATGAACACGGGCGCCGGCAAGATGTGCGAGCGCGAGGGTCCGAAAGCTGACCGGCGAGGACAATCGGCCTCTGTCAGCCTTGTCGATTCATCTACTCAATGAAATTCGGCATTGATCCCCGGAGGCGGTGAGAATCCGAGATCGCCGCGCGCGATGACAGCGTCCCGGCCGCCATGCCGCTCAAGTTGCTCGGCTTGTCGTGCTTTGGCGCGCGCATCTACATCTTCCGGCGACAGAAGCGCACGCAACTTGCCCTCACAGACCTTGAGCACGTCAACAAATTGCGGATCGACCGAAAGGTCGCGGGCTTCGTCCGGGTCGTTTACGAGATCGAATAACTGCGGCCGGTATTTCGTATAATGGACGTATTTGTACTGACCGTGCCTAATCGCGAAGGCGCCGGTGGTCGAGCCCATGCCGTGATACTCGCTCAATACGGTACGGTCTGGCATCTCGTCATTGGCCAGACGCGTCAACGAGACTCCGGGATGATCGGGAGTGACCATTTGCCGTCCGCTCTCGCCTACCGATTCGATGATGAACGGATACATATCGACCAGGCTGCACGGCGTATCGACCACCTTGCCTTCGGGGAGGCCGGCGCCCGCCACGATCAGCGGCACGCCGCAGGTTTCTTCGTACAAAGTCGATTTGCCCCATAGGCCGCGCTTCCCGAGTGCGTCACCGTGGTCGCTGGTGTAGACGGTGCGGGTCTCGCCCCTCAGCCCGACATCAGCGAGAGCGTCGATCACCTTCCCGACCTGTTCATCCACGAAGCTGCACAGCCCGAAATAGCCGGCCACGGCTCGACGCAAATCGTCGTTGGTCTTGAAGTAGTCGTCGAAATTGAAGGCCTTGGCGTAGTCGCGAATGAATGGATGATCGGGCCGCTCCTGTGGAGCATAGAAGCGCGGCATCGGCAGGTTCGGACGGTCATAATAGCGATAGAAATGGTCGGGTGGCGCCGTCAGCGGGTAATGCGGCGATACAAAGGAGACGAATAGCACCCAAGGCTTGTCGCGGTATTTCGGCGCTTCCTCGTGCAGCCAGATCTGTGCGCGTGCGGCGATCTCGCGGTCATATTGCGTGTAGGGCGATTCACCGGGGCCAGCCATGCGGGCCATCTTATAGGCTGCGCCGCGAACCGGCAGGTCGTCGCGGATTAGGCCCATCAGGTCGCCCTTACCTTCTATCACATGCATCGGCACGATCGATTCTGAAAAGCCGCAATCGTCCTCGTCCGACCGGAAATGCAGCTTGCCAATCGAGACGACGCGATGCCCAGCGTTACGCAAATGGTGGTGCCAGCTGGGAATTACGCCGTCATACGGGTCGGCATTATCCCAGAAGCCGATCTGGTGGATGTACTTTCCGGTAGCGAACGAGGCGCGGGCCGGAATGCAGACTGGCGAAGGCGTCCAGCAAGACGTAAAGCGCGTGCCCCGTGTGGCGAGCCGGTCGATATTCGGGGTCAGTACCATCGGATGTCCGTAACAGCCCATCAGACCGCGGCTGTGCTGATCCGACATGATAATCAGCAGGTTTTTCGGTTCCATTTCGTCGTCTCCCGAGGCGCGCAGTGGCTGGACATCTATTACTATATAGTATGTACTATACAGTAAATACCGAGCCAAAGCACCGATCAACGGTGCGGCGTGGACCAGCAGGAGGAAATGCCATGTTGTATCGAGCGATCTCGCTCTGTCTCGTCTTATTGTGCGTTGGCGGACCGGCACTAGCGACGCAATGGCCGGAGCGGACGGTCCATCTCATTGTGCCTTACGCCGCCGGTGGCGGCACCGATACAGTGGCCCGTGTTCTGGCGCAGAAACTGAGCACGACGTTGGGACAACAGTTCGTCATTGAAAACCGTCCCGGCGCAAGCGGCATGATCGGTGCCACATACGTCGCCAAGGCGAGTCCGGACGGCTACACGCTGCTGGTCGGTTCACCGGCAGAGATCGCGCTCAACCAGAATCTCTTCAAGAACATGACCTATGATCCGCTGAAGGATCTGACACCGATCACGTTGTTGGCATGGACGCCGCTCGTCCTGGCTGCGCATCCCAGCCTGCCGGCCTCGAATTTGCAGGAGCTTGTTGCCCTCGCCAAACGCGAGCCGGTCGATTTCTCCACTCCGGGTATCGGCAGCTCACATCATCTGACCGGCGAATACATCATGCATCTGCAGCAAGCCAAGTTGGTGCATGTGCCCTATCGCGGAGCAGCGCCAGCGATCAGCGATGCCGTATCCGGCCACGTGAAGTTGACCATCGCCGGCATGCCGCCTGCCGTCCCGTTTCTCAAGGCGCATAACTTGAAGGCCATTGCCGTAACCAGTAAGAAGCGCTCACCACAGTTTCCTGACATTCCGGCAATGTCGGAGACCAAAGGCTTCGAAGATTTCGACTTCACGAACTGGTTCGGATTGCTGGCGCCAGCGGGCACACCCGCAGCAGTTCTTGAACGGTTGCACAAGGCGTCAGTCGCGGCGCTGAAAGACGAAAAAGTACGGCAAGTGCTTCAAAATCAGGCCGCCGAGGCTGTTGGTGATACACCCGCCGAATTTGGCGCCTTTATCAGGGCCGAAGCGGCGAAATACGCAAAGATCGTTGCGGTTACGAATTTGCAGGTAAAGTGAGGCTCAGAGAGTAGAGGCCGATCCCTCCGATGTTGGATACCATTCAGGCGCGGCTGGCTTTGGCGCACGCAGCCGCCAGCCCGAAATACCTAGTCTTGAGGGACGCGATCCTCGAAGCGATCATGAACGGGGAATGGTCGGCAGGCATGCGCCTGCCGACCGAAGCCGAACTATCGAAACATCTGCCTTACAGCCTGGGTACTATTCAGAAGGCCTACGGTCAGCTCGTCAAAGAGGGCCTTGTCATTCGTTCGCGAGGTCGTGGCAGTTTCGTCGCGCCGGTACAGCGCCAAATGATGGAACCGTGGCATTGCCGCTTTCTCGGCGATGACGGAACCGTGCTGCCGATCTATCCTAAGCTGCTCGGCCAACACCCGGTACGCTCGGAGAAACGATGGGTGGAGATGTTCGGCCCGCGCGTGAAGGTGGCGCGTATCGATCGCATCATATCGATCAACAATGAGTTCGAGGTGTTGAGCCGCTTCTATGCGCCTGAAACGATCACCAGATTATTGCTCAGCCGGCCGCGCAAAAACGTCGAAGCAGCGAACTTCAAGTCCTTTCTACTGCGCGAATTCGGCATGCCGATCACGCGCGTTGTGCAGACAATCGCGCACACTGACGCCGATTCGACAAAGAAGCGCGGCTGTGGACCGCACTTGGCACTTGAGGCGACCGCCTACACCGCGGAAGGCGAGGTCGCGTATTTTCAAGAAATATTTATCCCGTTGGTTACGCGCAAACTGCTGTTCGATTCCGATTTCCGACTGTAGTGACGCCATATTCTGAAGCGGCCCTTCGGCCACAGTAATGATCATAAGGCGACCGGTCCTAAGTTTGAAAGGGGCGGCGTGAAACCACAAAGCGTCGCGGGGACGCGCGCGATCATCTCGGGCTGGCCGGAGATCCGGAGGTGATCAAGACATCCTGCGCCGCAGCGATCGCGGAGTTGAACAAGTTTTCCAGAAACTCCCGGTGCGATGTCATGGAAGGCTGCCTGCTGCGGGGTTGCGCGGACGTGCGAACCAGATTCCGGCGAGGATCATAACGCCGCCCAGCCATTGTATCGGCTCGAGCGCTTCGTGGAGCACGATCCACGCGAGCAGCGCGGCCGCAATCGCTTCCAGGAAGATCACGAGCGACGAAAAAGGCGCCGGCAATGCGCCGAGCGCAAATGCGAGCAGTCCCTGGCCCGCGACCTGCGAAATCAGGGCGAGGGCGACCAGCATTGTCCATCCGTGCGCGGACTGCGGCAGGAGCCTTGGTTCCAGCGCATAGGCGACGACGAACAAGATGACGGTGGTGATGGCGGCCGAGATGAAGGTCAGGGTGCCGGCCGGAACGTCAAGCCGCGCGGCGCGCAGGGCCAGCATATAGCCGGCGAAAAACAGTGCGGTGATGATCCCGTAAATGTCGCCGGTCAGCCGCTCCGGTGCGAAGCCGTAGCTGTGGCCGATCAATGCTGCGCCGCCAAGGAGGCAGAGCGCGAGCCCGGCAATGCCGCGGCTCTGGATGCGCTCGCCAAGCAGGAACCAGGCCCCGGCCGCCACGAACAGCGGTGCGGTGGTCGCAAGAAATGTGGCATTGGCGACGGTGGTGGCCAAAATCGCGAGATGCCAGAAGAACAGATCGCCCGCGAACAGAATTCCGGACAGCCAGACGGCGCGGTTGCGCAGCGCCCTCTGCGGCAAGCGCGGCTCTGTGGCGGCCCATAGCGCCAGAAAGGGTAGGGCGAGCGCGGTTCGCCAGAAGGCGCTGGCGAAGGGGCCGACATCGGCCATCCGCACGAACAGGGGCGACGCTCCCATCGCGACCGCGCCCAGAATCAGAGCCGCAAGGGCGATGCCCTCGCGTCGGCGTTCGGCGAGTGAGGCTGCGGGGAGGGACATGAGACGGCCGGCTTCCGGTCCAGTGAGCCTTTTTTTATGGTCCCGCCACGTTCAAGTCACCACCACGCGTACCCGGTCGGAGCCGCGCCGATGGCAATCCGCTCCGGACGGCCCTATCTTGCTGGAAACCGCTGCTACGAGGTGCCTCATGGACGATCAGACCCGCCTTGAACTTGAAGCTGCTGCCTTCCGGCGGCTGCTCGAGCACATGCGCGAACGCACCGATGTTCAGAATATCGACCTGATGAATCTGGCCGGATTCTGCCGCAATTGCCTCTCCAACTGGATGAAGGAGGCTGCCGACCAAAAAGGCATCTCACTGACGAAGGACCAGAGCCGGGAGGCGGTCTACGGCATGCCCTACGAGGAATGGCGCGCCAAATATCAGAAAGAGGCCTCCCCGCAGCAGAAGGCGGCCTTCGAGAAGTCGCATCGCCACTGATTGCCCCGCAGGCAGGGGCTGCCGGACTTTTGACCTTTTCGAATCACGGGCCCGTGCCTAGATTCGATGCATCGTTAACAACCGAAAGGAGGTGATCCAGTGTCTCATTGTCTATCGCCGCATACGCGGAGCTTTGTGAACTGGTCCCTCGGCTCGTTCGAGGACGCGACCGCCTGAAGACGGGCGGAGGCAGCCAGTCCGAGATCCGGGCTGCGGTTTGACAATGGAAGGGCCGTCCGCGAGGGCGGCCCTTCTTTCGTTTCCGACCGGGGCAGAACACCGTTCTGCGCTATGCAAATTCTGCAGACGTTCTCTCATCTTCTTGCGTGTTCGGCATTTTTTAGATGCAAGGCGCCCGATTTTTTGCAATGCAGCAGGCCTCTCAGACTGACTGCGGTAAGGCCATGAGCGCACTCAACAGGGAACAGGTTCTCTCGGTCCGGCACTGGACCGATACTCTGTTCAGCTTCACCACCACCCGCGATCCGGGGTTCCGGTTCCAGAGCGGGCAATTCGCGATGATGGGCCTCGAGGTCGAGGGCCGGCCGTTGCTGCGCGCCTACAGCATGGCGAGCGCGCATTACGAGGACAATCTCGAATTCTTCAGCATCAAGGTTCCGGACGGGCCGCTGACCTCGCGGCTGCAGCAGATCCGGGAGGGCGACACCGTCCTGGTCGGCCGCAAGCCGACTGGCACACTGATCCTGGGCAATCTGCTGCCGGGGTCGCGTCTTTTGCTCCTGTCCACCGGAACCGGACTGGCGCCGTTCGTGAGCCTCATTAAAGACCCTGAGGTTTACGAGAACTATGAAAGCATCGTGCTGGTGCACGGCTGCCGTCAGGTCTCCGAACTCGCCTATGGCGAAGATGTCGTCGCACGCCTGCGCAACGACGACGTTTTCGGCGAGATACTGGACGGCAAGCTCCACTATTACCCGACCGTCACGCGCGAACCGTTCCGCAATCGCGGTCGCATCACCGATCTGATCTCGTCCGGCAAGCTGTTCGACGACATCGGCCAGTCTTCGCTCTCGATCGACACCGACCGCGTGATGCTGTGCGGCAGCCCCGCCATGCTCGAAGACCTGCGGATCATGTTCGAAGAAACGGGTTTCTCCGAAGGCAGCCACAGCGAGCCCGGCCATTTCGTGGTGGAAAAGGCATTCGTCGAGCGGTAATGCCGATCGACATTCCGGGTGTGCGCCTCGCATCGCCCGGAATGTCCGCGACAAAAAAGCCGTTTGATTCAGGTCAGCGCGTCACAATTGCTCAGGTAGCATGTGGTCAGATTATCGGACCTGCACCTGAAAGCCGCTTATGTCCATTTTCGGATTGCACCGCGCCTTCACGCCGAAGTCGATCACGATCGTCGGAGCCAGCCCGAACCGGTCCTCGCTCGGTGGCGCGGTCTTCGCCAATGTGATTGCGGCTGGATTTCCCGGCCCCATCGATCCGGTCAATCCGAAATACGAAGAGATCGGCGGCAGACGCTGCGTGGCGTCGCTCGACGCACTCGACACCGTGCCTGACCTTGTGGTCGTTGCTACACCCGCGCCGACCGTTCCCGCCATCATTGAAGCGGCGGCGAAGAAGGGCGTCGGCGCGGCTGTCGTGCTGAGTGCCGGGCTTGGTCACGGCGAGGGCTCACTTGCCGAGACAATGCATGCATCGGCGCGGGCGCGCGGCCTGCGCCTGATCGGTCCCAATTGTCTCGGTGTGATCGCGCCACATGCGGCGCTAAATGCGAGCTTCGCTGCAGTGATGCCGCAGCCTGGCGGGATCGCGGTGATCTCGCAATCCGGCGCGGTTGCCGCCGCCATGGCGGAATGGGGCATGCGCCATGACATCGGCTTCTCGGCGATCGTATCGGTCGGGGACCAGATCGATGTCGATGTCGGCGACCTTCTGGATTTTTTCGCACTCGACCGGCATACGCACGCGATCCTGCTTTATGTTGAATCCGTCAAGGAGAGTCGGAAGTTCATGTCGGCCGCGCGGGCCGCGGCGCGGGTGAAGCCGGTGGTGGTGATCAAGTCCGGTCGCCACGACGAGGGCAAGCGTGCGGCGGCGACGCATACCGGCGCACTGGCCGGATCCGACGCGGTCTATGATGCGGCATTTCGCAGAGCGGGCCTTCTGCGCGTCAACGACATGGACGAATTGTTTGCCGCCGCGCAGACGCTTGCCTATTGCCGCAATATCGATGGCAACCGGCTTGCGATTTTGACCAATGGCGGCGGCTTTGGCGTACTGGCGGTCGACAGTCTTGTCGATCAGGGTTATGCGCCCGCGGGACTTTCCGCCGGTACAATGGCGCGCCTGGATGCCGCGATGCCGCCGCTCTGGTCGCGTGCCAATCCGATCGACATCATCGGCGACGCCGATGCCGCGCGTTTCACGCAGGCGCTCGAAGCGCTGATCGAGGATCCGGACAACGACGCCATTGTCGTTCTCGATGTGCAGACCGCGCTCGCGTCGTCCCTCGACACAGCCAAAGCCGTCAGCGAGGTCATCGTGGAGCAGCGCTCCCGCCAGGTGAACGTGAAACCGGTGCTGACCTCGTGGATCGGAGCTGCCGAAGAGGTTGCGACGGTGTTTCGCGAGGCGCGCGTGCCACATTACGCGACCGAAGTCGAAGCGGTGCGCGGCTTTGCGCATCTCGCGCGGCGGGGCGAATTGCTGCAATCGCTGATGAACCCGCCTGCCACCGCTCCCGACGATTTCACCGGGGACGACACGTCCGTTCGTGCAATCGTCGAAGGCGCGCGGCGTGAGGGACGCGACTGGCTCGATCCGCTTGAGACCGACGCAGTCCTGAAAGCCTATGCGATCCCGTCAGTTCCGCTGCGCAAGGCAGGCGATCCGGATACGGCCGCAGCCGCCGCCCGCGAATTCATTGCGCAAGGTCAGCCGGTCGCGGTGAAGATCCTGTCCCGCGATATTCAGCACAAGTCCGACGTCGATGGCGTGAGGCTCAATCTCACAGGCGAGGACGATGTTCGCGCCGCGGCGGAAACGGTGATTGCCAATGCGCGGCGGTTGCGACCGAAGGCCCGTATCGATGGTGTCATCGTGCAGCCGATGATCACAAGGCCGCGGGCGCGAGAACTGATTACCGGCCTTGCCCGCGATCCAATCTTCGGTTCGGTCATCGTGTTCGGTCATGGCGGAGTAGCCGTCGAGATCGTGAAGGACAAGGCCATCGCATTGCCGCCGCTTGATCAGCCGCGAGCGCTCGATCTGATCGCCCGCACCCGGATTTCGCGCCTGATCGATGGCTACCGCAACGTACCGGCGGCGCGGCGCGACGAGGTCGCGCGTGTCCTGGTCCGGCTGTCGCAACTCGCTGCGGATATCCCTGAAATCCTGGAGATCGATATCAATCCGCTGCTGGCCGATGATGCCGGCGTGGTGGCGCTGGACGCTAGAATCTCAATCGATTCCGCGCCGGCGGGTCGTCTGCGCCATGCGCATTTCGCGATCCGGCCCTATCCGCGGGAGTGGGAGCGGACGCTGACCCTGAATAAGGGACGGCGCGTCGATGTACGTCCGGTACGGCCCGAGGACGAGGGCCTGTACGAGGAGTTCTTCCGCCATGTCAGCGCCGACGATATGCGGTTGCGGTTCTTCGGCCTGGTCAAGGATGTCGGACACGCCTTCATCGCGCGGCTGACGCAGATCGATTACGGGCGCTCCATTGCGCTGCTGGCGCTTGATGAGAAATCGGGCGCATTGCTCGGCGTGGTGCGGCTACATTGCGATCCCGATCATCGCACCGGCGAATATGCGATTCTTGTTCGCTCTGACTGCAAGGGCATCGGACTTGGCTGGGCGCTGATGGAACTCATCATCGAATATGCGCGCAAGGAAGGGCTCGCCAGCATCCACGGGCAGGTGCTGCGCGATAACGCGACCATGTTGAGCATGTGCCGTGAACTCGGCTTCGAGATTGAGGAGGATCGCGACGATCCCGGTCTGGTCGCGGTCTCGCTCGATCTTGCAGAGGTGTGACGCCCGCACGCGCTTCGCCGCTATTAAAAAAGACACATCGAATAAGCGCCGATTGCGGCTCACGGCGACATATTGTCGGCCGATTTTCACTCGAAAAGAAACCGGGGGCACCACAGCATTACGGCGGGACCGGATTTCGATCCGGTCACGTTCGATGATCGCAGCGGCAGAAAGCCGTCGGGACCCGGATGCCACCAGCCAACCTCATCTCGCCTCTGCGTGACGGCGTGCAGCGCCTCGAAATCACCACGCGCGTCACACTCGGCGTGCTCGCGCTCGCAAGCGGGGTCTACACTTATCTCGGCGTCCGCGATCTGCTCAACGGCAACGCGACCATCGTGTTCTTCGCTGCCGTGATCTATTCGGTCGCGGTCTCGATCGGGATCTATGCGTTCTGGACCTTCCTGCTGCGGTTCCTGCCGCATGTCACGGAAAACCGGTCCCGCGGCCTTCTGTTCGGCTGCATGGGGCTCGGCTCGCTGATGATCATTGCGATGTCGGCCTGGCTGAATGCGTCGGCACTCGCCGGCGCCGCCGCGATCCAGCAGCATCTCGCCGTGTCGGTGCAGGCCTATACCCGCGATCTCGATCGCGCACATTCCAACGTGCTGGCGGTCCAGAGCCTGGTGCCGGATATCCAGATGGCGGCGACCCGCTTTTCGCGGCTGGCAGAAGCCGAGCGCGCCGGCTCACTGACCGGCACCGCGGGCTCCGGAACCGTGGTGCAGCTCCTCACGCAGATGTCGACACAGCTCGACAATCTCTCGAAAGAGGTGACCGGCTCGGCCGATCGCGCCAAGAGTTTGTACGAGCAGGGCGGCAAGCATCTCGCGAAGATGCGGGAACTGATTTCCTCGCGCGGGCCGATCAATGACCGCAGCGACGCGTTCGGCGCCGAAGCCATGTCGCTGATGGGCGTGATCGCCGCCCTGCAGCAGACCTCGGTCGCGCCAGCGGTGAAGCGGGCTGCCGATGGCCTCGCCGCCGGATTTATCGCGCCCGTTGCCGCCGGACGTGGCGACTTGGGCGAGCGGCAGAGCAGCGTTGTTGGCCGGGTCGAAAGTGCGGTGGCGGCGCAATCGGCGGCCTTGTCGGCTGCGGCGTCCAAAATCGTCGACGTGCCGCAGGTCGAGCCGGCGCGGTTCCAGCCGCTCTCTACCGCCGAAGCTGTGCTGCGCTATGCCGGCGACTTCATTCCAAGCTGGGCCGGCGCGATCTCCATCGATCTGATGCCGGCCGTCCTGGTGCTGATCTTCTGTGTGGTGCATGCCTCGATCCGCCGCGAGGGCCAGCCGGAAGCCAATGCGGCGACCATGACCGCGGCCGATATCATCGCGGCGCTGCACCTCGCGCGTGAGGTGGAAAGTGCCAGTGCGGCCGCAAAGCTGTCGCCGGCAAGCGTCCCGGCGGTCGCGCCAGCGGCCGCCTCGGTCGATGAGAATGTGACAGCGCTGGCCACGGCCCGCGCCGGCAAGAACGACTAGTCGCGTGTCCGCGGCTTCTCCGCCTTCGATGCGCGACCGGTTTGTCAGTTGGGCGCAGGATCGGCCGGACGACCATCTCCTGCGCTGGCTGTTCGGGATCATGGTGGTTGCGACGATCGCGGTGATCGCGCTCGATTACATGGAAATGTTGCAGGCGCCGGAGCGCAGGGTTCAGCCGTCGCCCGGGCTGATGACCGAGACCGAGAAACCTTCGGTCGAGCCATTGCCATCGCGGCGGGGTGGGGAACGGCGGCCGGGCGTTCTGCGCACAGCCGACAAGGCGCTCGGCGCCCCGGTCACCTTTGAGCTTGCGGGTGACGGCCGCCTGATCGCGACCGGCACGATCGTTCCGGGCGCGGCCGATAAATTCGCTGCCGAAATCGAGAAGCGGGGCGGTTATGTGAAGACGGTGGTGCTGCATTCGCCGGGCGGCTCTGTACAGGATGCACTGAAAATCGGCCGGCTGATCCGTGAGCGCAAATACAATACCGAAGTGCTGGACGCGCGCTATTGCGCCTCGTCCTGCCCGCTGATCTTCGCAGGCGGGGTGGAGCGGATCGCGGGTCCGAAGGCAGCGATCGGCGTGCACCAGGTCTCCGCGCTGACGAGTGCAGCGAGCGCGACCATGGCCGACGGCATGAGCAGCGCGCAGCGCGTTTCGGCCGAAGTGCAGCGCTATCTGCGTGACATGGGCGTCGACAGCCAGGTCTGGGTCCATGCCATGGAGACGCCGGCGAACGAGCTGTTCTATTTCAAGCCGGACGAATTGCTGGCGCTGAAGCTCGCAACGCCGCGCGCATCCTGACGCAGGCGTTCTCACATCATCGAAACCAATCGATTGCGGCTCAAAGTTTGATGAGCGCGCAGCGCTGCAGCACGCTAAAGTTTGGCCCCGACATATAATCGATGGTGCGCGATGCCCTGGCCGGACCGCCGTTTTACCGATCTGCTGAAGATCGAGCATCCGATCGTGCTCGGTCCGATGGCGGGCGCTATCGATTATGAGCTTGCAGCAGAAGTCGCGGAGGCGGGCGGCCTCGGTTCCATCCCCTGCGCCATGCTCGATCTGGATCAGATACGCAATCAGGTCGAAAAATATCGGGCGCGCACGGCGCGACCGCTCAATCTGAATTTCTTCTGTCATGCTGCACCGGAGCTCAACAATGCGCGTGAGGCGGCATGGCGCGAGCGGCTCGCGCCCTATTACCGCGAGCTCGAGATTGATCCGGCGGCACCGGTTCCGAACAGCAACCGAAGGCCGTTCGATCAGGCTATCTTCGATCTCGTTCTCGAATTGAAGCCGGAGGTTGCGAGCTTTCATTTCGGGTTGCCCGAGGCCGGCCTGTTCGAGCAGGTGAAGCGGGCCGGCATCCTTACGCTCAGTTCCGCAACAACCGTGGCGGAGGCCCGCTGGCTTGAAGCGCGCGGCGTCGATGCGATCATCGCGCAGGGGAACGAAGCGGGCGGACATCGCGGCATTTTCCTCGGCGAAGACATCGCCACCCAGCCGGGCACCTTCGCGCTGGTGCCGCAGATCGCCGATGCCGTGACCGTGCCGGTGATCGCCGCCGGCGCCGTGACCGATGCGCGCGGCATTGCCGCCGCCTTCATCCTGGGTGCTTCTGCTGTGCAGATCGGCACCGCCTTCCTGTTCTGTCCGGAATCGAAGATCTCGGCACCGTATCGTGCTGCGCTGAAATCCGCGCGCGATGACGGCACCGCGTTGACCAATCTGATGACCGGCCGGCCGGCGCGCGGCCTGATGAACCGGTTGATGCGCGACCTTGGTCCCATCTCCGAGGCGCCGGCCTTTCCGCTGGCCGCCGGCGCCATTGCGCCGCTGCGGGCCAAAGCGGAGGCCGGAGGCTCCGGCGATTTTACCCCGCTGTGGTCGGGGCAGGCCGCGGCGCTTGGCGTCGAGATGCCGGCGCGCGCGCTGATGGCAAAGCTGATCGAGCAGGCGCAGGCGCTGCTGCGCTGACCGCAACACAACCCTAAGAAATCAATCGCATTGTTTGCGCCTGTGGATGACGGGCGCAGCGGCAATGCGTGCTTGACCCCGCGTCCCGCGCTTCCGAAAACAACTGCCGGTACCAAAAAGGAGAAACGTCGTAATGCCCGCGTCCGCCGCCGCCCAGAACGAAGACGCATCCTTCCGCTTCGCCAAGGATCAGCTCAAGGCTTTCGTCGAGCGGATCGAGAAGCTTGAAGAAGAGAAGAAGACGATCTCGGACGATATCCGTGATGTTTACGCGGAATCCAAGGCCAACGGCTTCGACGTCAAAGCACTCCGCCAGATCATCAAGCTGCGCAAGATCGAGCCCACCGAGCGCGACGAGCAGGAGGCGATCCTGGAGACCTATATGCACGCGCTAGGCATGTTGAAGGCGTAGCCGCCGCGATTAGTGGTCTTTAATCCGTCACCCTGAGGCGCCGTCGCGAGCGACGGCCTCGAAGGGCGACGGGCTTTAAGGTTGAAGGACTCGGCCGTTCATCCTTCGAGGTTCGCGAAGGCTCGCGCCTCAGGATGACGGGTTCAACGATCGGAATGGTCTGACTGTCAGCGCAATTGCGCGGTGCGTGGCAGGAAGGTCGCAGTCGCGAGGAACTCGATCGCTCGGCCCTCGAAGCGCACATACGACAAGTTGCTTTGCGGCTCGCTGGCGAAGGCCATCACCACCATGTTGGTCGGCGTACGCAGGAGCGGCTGCAGGCTGCGGAAATCGGTCGCCCCATAGAGGGTGGTCGTCATGAAGCGCGCGACGCTCGGCGTGAGGATCAGTGCGCGCATCCACGGGCCTTCAAACCGGCGCTCAACGTTCGCAAGCTTCTTGCTCACGGGCGGTGCCGAATGCACGACGGTCGGTGCATCGGGCAGGGCCTTGGAGGCGACACTGGTGTTCGGCGCAACGGCAGCCGGGCGGGCCGCCTGCGTCGCCGGTCTGGCACGCTGCGGGGCGGGTTGCGGCTCGATATCGCGGGCGTAGGACAGCAGCAAATCGCCCGGCTTGCCTTCGCCGTAGCCGGGAGGCGCCGCGAATGGCCCAATGCTGCCGGTCGAGGCGTCAGACAGCGCATCTGGCCGCCCGGACCAATAGCCGCGAGAAAGAATGATGTCGTTTGGCGTGATCGCGGCCAGCGCGAAGCTGCCCGGAATAGGCGCCGGTGGGCGCGGCGGATTGACCTCGGACGATGCCACCTGCACGGGAGCCGGAGCGGCGGCCGGGCGAGCCTTCGGTAGCGGCGCCGCAAAGCCGACAGGCGCTGGCGACGGTTTGGAGGCCTGTACGGGGGCGGCTGCCGGCTGTTCGGCCTGAAGCTCTGCAAATACATTGTCGCGCGCGCGCGAAGCGGCGGAGGCGACCTGCGTGGGAGCGGCTGCCGGCTCGACGGCTTCCGGGGTGTCCTCGTCCTCGGCGGGCTTCGGCTTGAAGCCGAACAGGCGCGCGAGCGGATTGGCAGACGCGATGCGAGGCGAATCCGAGCCTCGCTTGGAGAGATCGGCCTGTGCCACGGCAAAGCCCGCCAGCGGTTTGCCGTCGAGCGGAAGATGCACGGTACGGCCGTCCGGGAAAACCCGCGCCAGTTGATCGCGAGTCATGCGCGGCCAATGCCGCACGCTGCCGACGTCCATATGCACAAAAGGCGAGCCTGAGGTGGGATAGAAACCAACGCCCCCGCGTTGGAGCCTCAGGCCCGCTTCGCGCACCCTGTCGAGCGGCACCCCAGGGACAAAGAAATCCAGCGCCTTGCCCTGCGTATGCAGGGAGTGGCGGGCGACACCGGACGACCGCTTGCGCAACATCTCGTTGGTGCGCGGCGAACGGTAGGAGGAGATGACATGCACCTTTTTATCGAGCCCGAACTCGCGCTGAACCTCCCAGACCGCATCGAATAGCTGCGGATCCATGGTCGTGACGTCGTCGGTGCGCCAATCGCGCAGGAAGTGATTGAGCTTCTTGAGGCCGTCGTCATCGTAGCGGCCGTTGCGCTTGAAGGTGATGGTGATGTCGTCGCCGCGATGCGTGTGGTGCATCGAGATGGTGCGGGTATCGCCATTGGCGACCGCGGTGTGCAGCCCCTGGGATCCGGCAATCGAAATTAGGGCGGCAAGCGCCAGACGCTGCGTGATGCGCGACACGGTTCCGTTACTGGCCTGGCGCGCTCTACCGGATGGCACGAAGCATTCCGTTGGTTATTGGCACAAAAAGCTGAGAGCCGCTCCGCGGTGCGGCAAGGCTAACGCACTGTTACGATGGTGGGTTAATGCGAGATTACCGTCCCCCGACGAGTTGTCGTGATTGTGATAAGAGTTGACTGTGGCAAAAAATGGCCCCGGCCCCAAAGCAAAGCCGCCCGTCAACCGGTTTGGTTAACGGACGGCTTTGATCGGGGGAACGTTAGCGGAACAGACGTTCGAAGAAGTTCTGAGGCTCGTTGCGGCCCTGCTGGACGACGCGATTGCCGCGCCGGTCGACGGCATTGGCGTTACGCGACGAGAACCAGTCGGCGAACGGACCTGCTTCCCGCGTCTGATAGCGGAGGTGATCCGCCGGAATGCCGGTTCCGGTCGGGCGGGTGGCCTGGGCCACGTCGGCGACACGCCGCTCGCTGGACGATTTCAGGATCGCGATGTGCCGGGCATCGTGGCCGTATACGTCAGCAAAGACCCGCAGGCTTCCGGAATCATCCACAACAGCCGTCTCATAGGACTGATGGACCGGCATCGCGGCCGGGAAGTTGATGTTGATTTCCGAATTCCCGTACATCGAGCGCAGGCGATCGGCCGTGTATTTCTCGTTCGGCATCACGATCGACAGCAGCTTCTCGGCATAGAGCAGCGGATTCTCCACCCGCATGCAGCCATGGCTGTATGCGCGCTTGTCATGTGCGAACAGGTGCTTGTCCGGCGTGTCGTGCTGATAGACCAGGAACTTGTTGGGGTAGTTGAAGCGGATGCGTCCGAGCGCATTCTTGTCGCCCGGCGGCTGGAACATGCGCACGGTGCCGTCGCGGTTCTGCTCCATGCGCAGGCCGAGTTGCGCCAGCGTTGACGGGTCCTGACGCAGGGCCGGGAGGTAGCGGTTGGCAATCAGCGAGGGCGGCACGTTCCAGGTCGGATTGACCGTGATGAAACGCATCGAGCCGGTCATGATCGGCGTTGCTTGCTCGGGTTTGCCGATCACCACCTTGGTATCCCAGTTCAGCTTGCCGTCGCGGAACAGGCGCAGACGATATTCCGGGATGTTCAGGAGCACGTAACTCTTGCCGAGATCGCGGCCGAACCAGCGCCAGCGGTCCATATTTGCAATGATGATGTCGACGTTGCGTTCGCGCTTGGGCACCGCATTGAGTGCGCGGAAGGTCGCCGGGCCGGCAATGCCGTCGGCGGAGAGGCCGGCACTCTGCTGGTAATTCTTCACGGCGTCGAGCACGGCCTGATCGTAGATCGTCGAGGTCTCATCGCCTGCGACCTTCAGACGCTTGCGCAGGAGCGGCACGCGCGGGTCGCTCGCATTCACCTTCATGCTCGGACCCTCTGGAACCCGGACCAGCTCCTCGGCGGACGAGTCCGCCTTGCCGCGGGCCTCGGCGAGCTTCGCCTTCAGCCGGTGATATTGCGGATGCGGCGGCTGATACGAATCGAGCGTCGCCTTCAGGTCTTTTGATTCGGCAATGGCCTTGAGGATCGACGCCGGATCGGGTGCCTCGCGTTCGAAGCCGATGTCGTTGTGAACGCGCGTGTAATGGACGCGGCCCATTGAGGCATGACGGGCGTATTGTAGAAGTTCGCCGGCCAGCCGCAATTCGGCTTCCGCCAGCGCATCGAGATCACCGTCCTTGAAGGACGGGATCTCGTAATCGCCCGGCTCCAGGCCGTGCTCGTCGACGCGCTGCAAATAGGCGATGGCCTTTGTGCCAGCCTCCGAACGCTTGCCGCTCTCGACGAACAGCGGCGCGTAATTGCGCTCCTTGTAGAAGGCTTCCGCGCCGGTGCGTTCGTTGCGGCGGTTGAAATAGCGATCCGCATTACGGCCGGTGATGAGATCGCGCAGTTTGTCTGCGAATTCCTGGTCCGCGACCGTAACCGCCGGTTGCGCGACCGGTTTGGACGCGGGCGCGGCGGCCGGCTGGGCGATCTCGGATGCCGGTTGAGCGGTCGCGGGTTCGGCAGCAACCGGGGAGGGCTGAGCGGGCGCAACTGCGGGTGCCGTGGTGACTGCTGCGGGCTCCTCGCCCGCCGGGGTGATGGACTGGGTCGAGGCGGGTTCCGCGGAGGCTGTCGCCGACACCGAAACCGACGCCGGCTTCATCACATCAGCGGCGGTCGGTGGAGGGGGGAGCGTGGTATCCGGGACCGGCACCCGTGATTCGACACGCGCGACTTCTTCCGGGCTCACCGACTGCGAAAGCGCCGGGGACGAGATGCCGAGAACCAGGGCAAGCGCTGAACTGGCCAGAATGCGGTCGAAACGGTGGCCGCGCATCATCATCTCCTCAGCCAAGTCCCGGGTAGGTCGGGAATATCGTCAATAAAGGACATCTTAGCGATAAGCTCCGCAAGAGACGCGAATTTTATACGCGACGCAATTGCAGTGCGGCCATATCGCCGTTCCAAAATGCGAATTTTGGCGCGAATGTTACTCTACCGCCACGGGGGCGCCGGTATCTCGCTGATCATCGTCCGAAAGCTGGAGCGCCTCCAGCTTGCGGTACAGGGTGGAGCGCCCGATTCGCAGCCTGCGGGCGACTTCGGACATCTGCCCACGATAATGCGCAATCGCAAAACGGATAATCTCGGCTTCCAGTTCGTCCAACGGGCGCATCTGCGATACGTCGTCCAGCAGCACCAGCCGGTCCGGGGCGAAATGCGGGGCGGTCTCGATCACGAGAGGCTGCGCGCCGTCAGCCTGGGTCTCGTCATCTGGCACCAGGGTCACCGTGGACGTGGCTTCGGCCGCCGCATGGCGCGCCGCAAGCTGGGGGAATTCCTGCGGTCCGATCTCCTCGTTTTCGGCCAGGACCACGGCGCGGAACATCGCATTCTCGAGTTGGCGCACGTTACCCGGCCACGGGGCATTCCTCAGCAGCGCCATGGCGTCGCCGGATACCAGCTTCACCGGCTTTCCCTCTTCCGCACAGAAGCGGACCAGGAAATGCCGGACCAGATCCGGAATGTCCTCGGTTCGCGCCCGCAGCGGCGGCACCGAGATCGGAAACACATGCAGTCGGTAGAACAGGTCTTCGCGGAAACGCCCGGATTTCACGTCGGCAATCAGGTTGCGGTTGGTGGCCGAAATGATCCGCACATCGACCTGGATGCTCTTGCGGGCGCCGACCGGCTCGATCTCGCCTTCCTGCAGCGCGCGCAGGAGCTTGACCTGTGCCGTCAGCGGTAACTCGCCAACCTCGTCCAGAAACAGCGTGCCGCCATCGGCCTCTGCGAATTTCCCGATATGGCGGTCGGATGCGCCGGTGAACGCGCCGCGCTCATGACCGAACAGGATCGACTCAACCAGGTTGTCGGGAATGGCACCGCAATTGACCGCCACGAAGGGTTTGGTCCGTCGTGCGCCGCTGCCATGAATGGCGCGCGCGATCATTTCCTTGCCGACGCCGGATTCGCCCTCGACCAGCACCGGGATATTCGATGCCGCGGCCTTTTCCGCCTGCCGCAGCACACTTCCCATGGCCGTGCTGCGTGTGATGATGTCGCGGAAGGTCAGGGTGCCGGTGCGACTGCGCTTCATGCGCTGTAATTCACCCGCGAGCGCGCTTTGCGTCAGCGCGTTCTTCAGCGACACCTGAAGCCGTTCGGGGCTCGCGGGCTTGACCACGAAGTCGGAGGCACCGGCCCGCATCGCCGAGATGACGTTATCGATGCCGCCATGCGCGGTCTGCACGATCACCGGGATCGCGATATCCTCGGCGCGCATGCGCGCGAGCAGGCCCAGGCCGTCGAGATCCGGCATCACGAGATCGAGGATCACGCAATCGATCCGCCCAGCTTCGTCGCTCGTCAGAATGCGCGCGGCCTGGTCTCCGCCTTCGGCCACGATCGCCTCGTAGCCGAATTTACGCACCATGTTCTCGATCAGCCGACGCTGAACCGGATCGTCGTCCACGACGAGAATACGCTCGGCCATACAATCCCCTCGGCTGTGCCGTTTCGGGGCAGTCTCGGTAGTATGACTTAACAGCCCATTAAGCGGCCGGACCTTGCGCCTTGGCGGGCTGCGGCTTGCGCAGCCAGAGTTGATACAGGGATGCGAACATATCGGGATGTTCGCGCTCGAAGGCATGCCATGCCGAAAGATCGGTGCGTGCAGCCGGATCCGGAAAGCGCGCGGTGAATTTGTCTTGCAGTTCAGGCGTGGTTTCCAGGCCGAGCAGTTCGAGGCCAGTGGCTTTTAGGACGCCTTGCATCTCCGGCAGCGTCAGCCGGTGGTTGTGGGCGCCAAAGAACAGCACGCGGCAGGTGCCGGCGGCGAAAAACTCGGCACTGAGCGTTGCCGTCATCGCCGGATGGTCTGCGGGCTGCCGCAGCAGATTTTGGCGCAACAGGCGGATGCCTTCGGGGTCGGGCTGGTAATTGCCCTGTGTTGCGAAGTCTTGCGCCCCGGTCAGGAGCTGGTACGCGGCCTCACCGAGCAGTCCGATCCGCATCACGCCGCCGGGGCGCAGCAGTGCGATCAGCGCGCTCAATGCGGCCGACGGATCGGGCAGGCGCAACAGGCTGCCCGCTTCGATGACATCGAAGCTGCGGCCGGTGGAGGCCAGTTTCGCGAGATCGGCGCGCGCGAATTCGATCCGTTGCAAATGGAGCGATTGCGCCTGGCGGCTGCCATAAGCGAGATCCTCCGCATTCTCGTCGACGGCCAGCACGCGTGAATCGCGGTAGGAGAGGGCGGCCTCGATTGCGGATTCGCCGCTGCCGCAGCCCGCGATCAGCACGGCCGGGGTCTCCGCGATATCCGGCGACAGTGGGCGGGCAAAGGGCAGATAGCCTTGCACGACATCCTGGACCGAACGCGTCTGCAGTGTGGAGGTTGCCTTGACCCAGCGTGGTGACGGGCCGTGCGGCTCCGCTTCGTCGGTTCGATCCTCAACCGGCGTCAGCGCCGGTATTTGATCGCGCAGTGCGATCTCTTGCAGGGGCGCATCGACCTGCTGCTGCAGCAGGGCCGAGACCGACACCGGCCAGCTTCTGATCGAGAGCGACGCTGCGCCCTCCAGGCTGTGCAGCGGCCGGTAGGCCGCGAGCGCGACCAGCTGCAGTGCCGCGATCGGCTCCACAAGCTGAGGGGCCGCTGCCGACGAACGCTTTCGGAGCGCGTTGCCGATTGCCGTCTGCAAAGCGTGAACGCGCTGCCGCTCCTCCTCGGTTTCGACGAATATATATTCGTTGATGAAGCACTGCCGCGCCAGCGAGGCATAGAGATCGAGCGTCTTCTTGCCGACTGCATCGCCGCTCCGGGCGCGCTCGAGCATCCCCGCTCGCAGAGCCGTCAGAAACCGCTCGAAGTCGATATCGCAGTTGGGAGCCGCCTCCAGCACAGACCTGACCAGTGGCTCCTGCGCGACGGCGTCGAGTTCAGCACCGGTCGGCAGCAGTTGTGCGGCTGGGACCTTGCCCCATTGCTCCGAAATCCGTCGGATCGCTGCGCCGATGGCCGGGTGCGCTTTCAGAATGAGGGTGCCGAGCGGTGCCAGCAGGACCGGCCGGACCCAGGCCTCTTCGATCGCACGGCGGAACAGATCGCGCAGCGTCGCATCGGGACGAACCTCCTGCGCGGCCAGAAGGCATTGCGCGAAGGTAGCCTTGATGTCTGCGCTCTCGGAGCGGGACAGCGCCTGCGCAAGCAACGGCAGCGCCTCGTGCGCGCGGCCCCGGCGTATCATAACGAACGCGAGCTGCTGCAGGGCGTCCGGATAATCCGACTGAACCGCAAGCGCGCGGCGCAGGCTTTGCTCCGCCTCATCGAGCCGGTTCTGCTGGCCACGCACCATGCCGATATTGAGATGCAGCATCGCAAGATCGGGCTGCAGCTGCAGCGTCACCGCGCGCTGCCAGATCGCGGCGGCGTCCTCGGAACGCTGCATCGCGAGCAGCACGCGGCCGAGATTGTTCATGATGCCGGCATTGCCGGGCTGCAATTCCAGCGCGCGCCGCAGACTCCGTTCCGCGCTGTCGAACTGCCCTGCGCGGGCATAGGCGTTGCCCAGCTCGAAATGCGCCTCGGCATATTGCGGCCTCAGTGCAGTTGCTTTCGACAATGGCTCGACCGCCTCCGCCATGCGCCCGGCTGCGTTGAGGGCGGCGCCCAGATTGTATTGATAATCTGCATTGTGCGGATCGATCGCGATCGCCTGGCGGATCAGCGAGATGGCCTCGTCGCCGCGTCCGGACTGGTGGATGAGCGCGCCGAGCAGATGCAGCGCCGCGTGGTTGCGGGGCTCCATAGCCAGCACATCGCGATAGAGCCGCTCGGCGTCGGATCGATGCCCGGCCTGGTGCGCCCGGAAGGCCTGTGCCAGGGTCGCTGCCATCGGCGTTATCGTCGGCCCGGCCGTTTTTCTCGCAGCGCGCCGTTCCTTGCGGTTCATCGATCAATTCCCTTCAAGCCCTGCGATGGCGGTATGCCGCGGCCGCATGGCGGCGCGGAAACTACGCGAGTGCGAGAGCCATTTGAAGCGCTCCGGCCCGAAATCGTGACGTTATGGCGCCACTTGCGCCGTTGCGGAAGCGGGGCCGAGTCGCGATATGATGGCGGCCGACAAACGAGGTGAAATTAACCCTTCATGCCGCCAAAAGCCGCCGCCGACACTCCCGCCGCGAAATCCCGCAAATCCGCTGCCCAGCCACTCAAAAAGACCGGTGCAGCGGACCTCGGCCCGCTGCCGGAATGGAATCTCGCTGATCTCTATCGTTCGATCGACGCGCCGGAATTCAAGCGCGATCTCGATCGCGCGGAGACCGAATGCACGGCGTTCGAGAAAGCCTACAAGGGCCGGCTCGCAGAACTCGCGGCCGGTTCTCATGCCGGGCAATCGCTGGCCGAGCCGGTGCGGCGGTACGAGGCAATTGAGGACCTGCTCGGGCGCCTGCTGTCTTATGCCATGCTTGTCTATACCGGGAACACCGCCGATCCCAACATCGCGAAATTCTACGGCGACGTGCAGGAGCGCATCACCGCGTTCTCGCTGCATCTGCTTTTTTTCGCGCTCGAACTCAATCGCATCGACGATGCGCTGATCGAGCAGGCAATGGCAGATCCTGCGCTCGGTCATTACCGGCCGTGGATCGAGGACCTCCGCAAGGAAAAGCCCTATCAGCTCGATGACCGCATTGAGCAATTATTTCACGAGAAGTCGGTCAGCGCGTCCTCCGCCTGGAATCGGCTGTTCGACGAAACCATTTCAGGTCTTCGCTTCAAGGTGAGCGGGCAGGAGCTTGCGATCGAACCGACGCTCAGCCTGCTGCAGGATACCGACGAGAAGAAGCGCAAGGCGGCGGCGGAGGCACTTGCCGATACGTTCAAGAAGAATGTTCGCACCTTTGCGCTGATCACCAACACGCTGGCCAAGGACAAGGACATCTCCGACCGCTGGCGCGGTTTTGCCGACGTGGCCGATGCACGCCATCTGTCGAACCGTGTCGAGCGCGAGGTCGTCGACGCCCTGGTGTCCGCGGTGCAGGCCGCCTATCCGAAATTGTCGCACCGTTATTACGCGCTGAAAGCGAAGTGGTTCGGCAAGGAGCGCTTGCCGCATTGGGATCGCAATGCGCCGCTTCCGGAAGTGAAGATGCGCACGATCCCGTGGCCGGAAGCGCGCGAGACTGTGCTTGGAGCCTACGGCACCTTCTCGCCGATGATGGCCAAGATCGCGGAGCGGTTCTTCGACGACCGCTGGATCGACGCCCCCGTACGCCCGGGCAAGGCACCCGGCGCCTTCGCGCATCCGACTGTGCCATCCGCGCATCCTTACGTGCTGCTCAATTATCAGGGCAAGCCGCGCGACGTGATGACGCTGGCCCATGAACTCGGCCATGGTGTGCATCAGGTGCTGGCAGCGCCGAACGGGCCGCTGATGGCGCCGACGCCGCTGACGCTCGCCGAGACCGCAAGCGTGTTCGGGGAGATGCTGACCTTCAAGCGGCTGCTGGGGATGATCGACGATCCGGTCGAACGCAAGGCGATGCTCGCGTCCAAGGTCGAGGACATGATCAATACGGTGGTCCGTCAGATTGCGTTCTATACCTTCGAGCGGCGGGTTCACACCGAGCGCAAGAACGGCGAACTGACTGCCGACCGCATTGGCGAGATCTGGCTCGAGGTGCAGCGTGAAAGCCTTGGGCCTTCGATCGAACTGATGCCGGGCTACGAAGTGTTCTGGGGCTATATCCCGCACTTCGTTCATTCGCCGTTCTATGTGTACGCCTACGCTTTCGGCGATTGTCTCGTGAATTCGCTTTATGCGGTCTACGAAAAGGCAGATGCCGGCTTCGCCGAACGTTATCTCGCAATGCTCGCGGCCGGCGGCACTAAACACCATGCCGAACTGCTCAAGCCGTTCGGCCTCGATGCCCGCGACCCGCATTTCTGGCAGGGTGGGCTGGGTGTGATCGAGCGGTTGATCGGAGAACTGGAGGCTTTGGATAGGGCCACGTGAGATGTTGTACGTTTTGTAAAACGATGTTATACAAATCGTATAACGGTGAGGGTCGCCATGAAGAAGCCCGTTCGAAAAGAGCAAGTTGAGTCCGAGGTCATCCAGATTCGGAAGATCGGTAACTCGGTCGGCCTGATTTTGCCGAAGGAACTGCTTGCGCGCCTGAAGTTGAAAGAGGGCGACAAGCTTCACCTCACCGAGGAGCCTGAGCGAGGTTTCAAACTCAGCCCCTACGATCCCAAGCATGCCGAGGCGATGCGGATCGCGCGGGAAGTGATGGACGAATATCAGGACACGTTCCGGGCTCTTGCAAAATGACCGAGCCGATCTGGCTCGACCGGGACACCATTATCGACATGCATTCGGAACAACTCGCCCTGTTTGGAGGGCCGAATGGCATTCGTGACGTTGGTATGCTCGAGTCAGCCTTGGCGCGTCCACAAAACCGATGGCACTACGGCGAAAGCGATCTTGCGTCGCTCGCAGCGTCTTATGCATTCGGGCTCGCTCGCAACCACCCGTTCGTTGATGGCAACAAGCGCATTGCCTTCCACTCGCTTGTCGTTTTTTTGCGATTGAACGGCGTCCCGTTTGCACCTGACCCGGCTCAGGCCACCGCAATGATCCTGTCTCTCGCCGCGGGGGAGGTGGCGGAAGACGGCCTGACGCGCTGGATCCGGGACAACTGGCCCCCAGCATGACGCGCCGCAACGCCGTGGCAAGCGCGGCACTGGCACTCGCCTCCGTGAATACCTAGCTCTCCTGCAATGTCGGATTCCGAAGCCAACCGCTTTTCCGCCCGCGCCCGCCGCTACGCCCGTGTGGGAACCGATGTCGGCGGCGTTGCCGCACGGATCGCCGGCGCGCGCTTGTTCGGGCTCGATCTTGATCGCGGCAAGAATGCCGCGCAACTCGCGGCCGCTCTCGGCGGGCTGAAGGGCCCGATCATGAAGGTGGCACAGCTTCTGTCCACCATCCCCGACGCATTGCCCGCTGAATATGCCGCCGAGCTCACAAAGCTGCAAAACGAGGCGCCGCCGATGGGCTGGGCGTTCGTCAAGCGGCGCATGATCGCGGAACTTGGTGCCGACTGGCAGTTGAAGTTCGCGGAGTTCGAGCACAAGCCGGCCGCCGCCGCTTCGCTCGGTCAGGTGCACAAGGCGCGCGCTCATGACGGCACCTGGCTTGCGTGCAAGCTGCAATATGCGGACATGCAGTCGGCGGTGGAAGCCGATCTGAAGCAGCTCAATCTCCTGTTCTCCCTGCACCGGCGCATGGAGCCTGCGATCGACACCTCCGAGATCAACAAGGAGATCGGGGAGCGCATTCGCGAAGAGCTGGATTACGTGCGCGAGGCCAAGCACGTCGCGCTCTATCAGGAGATGCTGGCGGATACCGATCTGATAAGAGTTCCCAAGGTTTGGCCAGAACTCTCGACCGCGCGGCTTCTCACCCTCGACTGGCTCGAGGGCAAGCGGATGCTCGCTTTCAAGGATGAGCCGCTGGAAGACCGCAACCGGCTGGCGCAGGCGATGTTTACGGCCTGGTGGTTTCCGTTCAGCCGCTTCGGGGTCATCCATGGCGACCCGCATCTCGGCAATTACAGCGTGTTCGAGGAAGGCGGCGTGCCCGGCGGGATTAATCTGCTCGATTACGGCTGTATCCGGATTTTCCCGCCGCACTTCGTCGGCGGTGTGGTCGATCTTTATCACGGGTTGCGCGACAATGATGAAGCGCTGGTCGTCAAGGCTTACGAGACCTGGGGCTTCCGCAATCTCACCCGCGAGCTGATCGATATTCTCAATATCTGGGCGCGGTTCATCTATGGACCGTTGCTGGACGACCGGGTTCGCAGCATCGCCGATGGTGTAAAACCCGGCGAATACGGCCGGCGCGAGGCCTTCCGCGTCCATCAGGCGCTGAAGGAGAAGGGCCCGGTCACGGTCCCGCGCGAGTTCGTTTTCATGGATCGCGCCGCCATTGGGTTGGGCGGCGTGTTTCTCCATCTCGGCGCCGAGCTGAATTTTTACCGCCTGTTCAATGAGGCGATCGAGAATTTCTCATTGTCGCAAGTGGCCGCGCGTCAGGCTGCGGCGCTCGGCCGGGCGGGCCTTTTGCCACCCGCCGGCTGAGGACCGCCCCTCACTTGCGGCCTTGCTCCCGTTGCCCCGCGACGGCAATTGCGGTAACCGATAGTCTGAATTCTGCTTCCACGGGGACTTTGATGGCCGACCACAGCGAGGTTGCCTATACGACCGCCGACGGCAACGATTACAAGGAACATGAGCGGACCTATGTGACGTTTCTGGCCTTGATGAAGTGGGGCACCATCAGCGTGGTGGTTCTTCTTGTCCTGATGGCCTATTTCCTGGTTTGATCTCGGATTGTGCGGCCGGGGGGCCAAATGAAAATCGCGGTTGCTGCGGAGTCCGATAAGGCAGAGCCGCGTGTTGCGGGTACGCCGGAAACCGTCAAAAAACTGATCGGGCTTGGTGCCGAGGTCTCCGTTGAGCCGGGCGCCGGGCTGAAATCGGGCGTTGCCGATGCGGAATACGAAGCCGCCGGCGCCACCCTGTCGAAGGATGCGGTCCGGAACGCCGATATCGTCCTGCGTGTGCGGCGTCCGCGCGCCGACGAACTCATCGACTACAAGCAGGGCGCTATTGTCGTCGCGCTCATGGATCCCTACGGCAACGACGAGGCGCTCAAGGCGCTGGCGAACGCGGGTGTCACCAGCTTCGCCATGGAGTTGATGCCGCGGATCACCCGCGCGCAATCCATGGACGTGTTGTCGAGCCAGGCCAATCTTGCCGGCTATCGCGCCGTGATCGACGGTGCAGCGGAATATGGCCGCGCCTTGCCGATGATGATGACTCCGGCCGGCACCGTGCCGGCGGCCAAGGCTTTCATCATGGGCGTCGGCGTCGCCGGCCTGCAGGCGATCGCGACCGCGCGCAGGCTCGGTGCCATCGTCACCGCAACCGACGTGCGGCCGGCGGTGAAGGAGCAGGTGCAGAGCCTCGGCGCCAAATTCATCGCGGTCGAGGACGAGGAATTCAAGCAGGCCGAGACCGCCGGCGGCTATGCCAAGGAAATGTCGAAAGAATACCAGGCCAAGCAAGCTGCGCTGATCGCCGAGCATATCAAGAAGCAGGACATCGTCATTACCACGGCGCTGATCCCCGGGCGTCCGGCGCCTAAGCTGGTCTCGAAGGAGATGGTGGCGTCGATGCGGCCGGGCTCCGTCATTATCGATCTTGCGGTCGAACGCGGCGGCAATGTCGAAGGCGCCAAGCCGGGCGAGGTCGTCACGGTCGATGGGGTCAAGATCGTCGGCCATCTCAACGTGCCGGGACGGCTCGCTGCATCGTCTTCGGCGCTTTATGCCAAGAACCTCCTGACCTTCCTCGAAAGCCTGATCGACAAGAAAGAGAAGAAGCTCGCGATCAATTGGGACGACGAGATTGTCAAGGGTACGCTGCTGACGCGCGACGGCAAGGTCGTGCATCCGAATTTCCAGCCGAAGGGCTGAGGGACGCCAAGCATGGACCACGTCGATCCCTTCGTCTTCCAGTTCTCGATCTTCGTGATGGCGGTTTTCGTCGGCTATTACGTGGTGTGGTCGGTGACGCCGGCGTTGCATACGCCGCTGATGTCGGTGACGAACGCGATTTCGTCCGTGATCGTGGTCGGCGCGCTGCTCGCGGTCGGGGTGCCGATCATCGAATCGGGTTCGACGATCGCGCGCATTCTCGGTTTCATCGCGCTGGTTTTTGCTTCGATCAATATTTTCGGCGGCTTCCTGGTCACGCAGCGCATGCTCGCGATGTACCAGAAGAAGGAAAAGAAGTGAGCGCGGCATGAGCCCCAACATCGCAGCGCTGCTTTATCTCGTCGCCGGCGTTCTTTTCATTCTGGCCTTGCGCGGGCTGTCGTCGCCGGTCACCAGCCGGCAGGGCAACATGTTCGGCATGGTCGGCATGGCGATCGCCATCGTCACCACGCTGGCCGCGCATCCGCCGGCCGGCGTCGTCGCCTGGCTGCTGGTCATCCTCGGCATCGCGATCGGCGGCGGCATCGGTGCGACGATCGCCCGGCGGGTGCCGATGACGGCGATGCCGGAACTGGTTGCGGCATTCCATTCGCTGGTCGGCATGGCGGCGGTGCTGGTGGCGGCGGGTGCCCTCTACGCGCCGGCCGCCTTCGGGATCGGCAGCGTCGGCGCGATCAAGGGCGCGAGCCTGGTCGAAATGTCGATCGGCACCGCCATCGGCGCCATCACCTTCACCGGCTCGATCATCGCCTTCATGAAGCTGTCGGGCCGCATGAGCGGCGCGCCGATCATGCTGCCGGCGCGCCACATCATCAACATTGCGCTGGCCGTAGCGATCGTGGCGCTTGTCATCGTGCTGGCCGTCACGGAAAGCTATGTCGCCTTCTGGCTCCTTGTGCTCGCATCGCTGCTGTTCGGCGTTCTCATCATCATCCCGATCGGCGGCGCCGACATGCCGGTCGTGATTTCGATGCTGAATTCGTACTCGGGCTGGGCCGCGGCCGGCATCGGCTTCACGCTCGGCAATTCCGCGCTGATCATCACAGGCGCGCTGGTCGGCTCGTCGGGTGCGATCCTGTCCTACATCATGTGCAAGGGCATGAACCGCAGCTTCATCTCAGTCATCCTGGGCGGCTTCGGCGGCGAGGTGGCGGGCCCGGCCGCCGGCGGCGAGCAGAAGCCGGTCAAACTCGGCTCGGCGGAAGATGCGGCGTATATCCTGAAAAATGCCGGCAAGGTCATCATCGTCCCGGGCTACGGCATGGCGGTGGCGCAGGCCCAGCACGCGTTGCGTGAACTGGCCGACCATCTCAAGAAGGAAGGCGTCGAGGTCAAATACGCGATCCATCCGGTCGCCGGTCGTATGCCGGGCCACATGAACGTGTTGCTGGCGGAAGCCAACGTCCCCTATGACGAGGTGTTCGAGCTCGAGGACATCAACTCGGAGTTTCCGCAGGCCGATGTGGTCTACGTGATCGGCGCCAACGACGTGACCAATCCCGCCGCCGAGGACGATCCGACCTCGCCGATCTACGGCATGCCGGTGCTGCAGGTGTGGAAGGCGGGCACCGTGATGTTCAACAAGCGCTCGCTGGCCTCGGGCTATGCCGGCATCGACAATCCGCTTTTCTACCGCGACAACACCATGATGCTGCTGGGCGACGCCAAGAAGATGACCGAGAACATCGTCAAGGCGATGTGATCCTGTTGCCGTAGCCCGGATGGAGCGAAGCGAAATCCGGGAACAGTAGTCCCGCATTTCGCTTCGCTTCATGCGGGCTACGGCCGTCATTTTCCGAGGCAAGCTCCGCCGCCCGTATTGTTTGCGGCGCCGGGTACGCCGTAGCTCCACAAGAAGCGGTGAGGGGAATGATGCGCCGAAAGACGAAGGGCATTCCTGAATACGCCGAGTTCTTGCGAACCCGGCCGCCTCACGGCGCACCATTCGCGGCGTTCTGTGTGCGCGGCTCAAGCCGGACCGCACGATCCTCGGGCCGCGTTTGCGTACCTGAACCGAAGCCCAGGCCGTTCAGCGAGCTCCTCGCGCACGGGTCCTAGTGCCCGTAGAGCGGGGTCCCGAGGCCCCCCGGGAGCATGGCCGACGAAGCCATGTCCGCGGGCGCCGCACCCCGCCATCAACTGGCGTCACCGGTTGACGCCCCTCATTGAGCGAGGCGATTGGGATATAGACTTTTATTCCTATTTCGTCAAGCGTGAAATGAGAGGCACACGAAGCAATCCGTCCGATTACTCGGCTCAAGGTTTCGCCAACGGAGTCCGCGGTCGTTTCGGCGCGTCGAATTGCGCTCTCGCAGCAGCCAACAACGAGTCTTACGTTCCGCAAAATGTTTGGGAGACTTCCTCGTCCGGTCGTGGCGGCGCGGCGTAGCGCTCGAATGCAGGCTGGTCGTCATACGGCCTGGCGAGCACCTGATTGAGCTCCTCGAACAGATCGAACCGCCCTTGCTCGGCTGCGGCAATCGCAGCTTCGACGCGATGATTGCGCGGGATGTATTTCGGATTGACGGATTTCATCGCGGAGCCGCGCTCCTGCGGCGTCTGTGACTCGCGCGCCAGACGCTCGCGCCAGACCGGTGTCCAAGCGTCGAAGGCGGCTGTGTTCGAGAACAGGCTCCGCACGCTATCGTCCTGCGCCGGGTTTTCTGCCAGTTCACTCAGCGCCCGGAATGTCAGCGTAAAGTCTGCGCGGTCTTCCGCCATGCCGGCGAGCAAATCTCTTATCAGCGCTTCGTCATCCTGATGGACGTCGAAAAGCCCGAGCTTGCGCCGGAAGCCTGTCAGATAGGCCGCCTTGTAGGCCGTTCCGAATTTACCGAGCGCTTCATTTGCCTTCGCAAGCGCGGCGTCACGTTCGCCTGAGAAGAGTGGGAGCAGACATTCGCCCAGCCGTGCCAGATTCCATTGCACGATGCCGGGCTGCTTTTCATAGGCGTAGCGGCCCTGACGATCGATCGAGCTGAAGACCTTGCGGGGATGATACGCGTCGATGAAGGCGCACGGCCCGTAGTCGATGGTTTCGCCGGCAATGGACATATTGTCCGTATTCAGAACGCCATGGATAAAGCCGATCTGCATCCATCGTGCTGCGAGATAGGCGAGCCGTGCGGCAACAGCTTCGAACAAAGCCAGGTACGGGTCCGCAGCCTTCGCGGCCTCGGGGTAATGCCGGCTGATGGCATAATCTGCGAGTAGCCGTAGCCCCTCGACATCTTCACGGGCAGCGAAATATTGGAACGTACCCACACGAAGGTGGCTGGACGCGACGCGTGTCAGCACGCCACCCGGCAGCATGCGCTCCCGCTGCACCGGCTCGCCGCTCGTGACCGCCGCGAGGGAACGGGTGGTCGGCACACCAAGCGCGGCCATCGCCTCGCTAACAATGTATTCGCGGACGACCGGTCCCAGAGCCGCCCGCCCGTCGCCGCGCCGTGAGAAGCGCGTCGGGCCCGAGCCTTTGAGCTGGATATCGAAGCGGCCGCCTGACGGCGCGATCACCTCACCCAGCAGGACTGCGCGGCCATCGCCGAGTTGGGGAACGAAATTGCCGAACTGGTGCCCCGCATAGGCCTGCGCGAGTGGCGCGGAGCCTTCGGCGATGTGGTTGCCGGCGAGAGTGGCAACTCCCTCCGCGCTTTTCAGAAATGCCGGGTCCAGACCCAGCGTCTGCGCCAGACCGTCGTTGAGTGCAATCAGGCGCGGCGCGGCAACCGGTGTCGGCTCGACGCGTTCGAAGAAGCGCTCCGGCAAGGTCGCATAAGTGTTGTCGAATGCGATCCGGAGCCCTGTGGCGGTTCCAGCTTTTGCTTGGGGAAGTGTCGCTGACATCCAATACAAATCGTCGCCATCGAAGCAAAAAACAAGCCCCGATCGCTATGAGGGCGCGATGTATTGCCTTGCTATGTTCCCATGGCCGAACAGGTTCGCGATGTGCGTGCCGGTTCAGCATCGCTCCTCGCTCGGCTCATTTGAGTCCGAGCACGCGTGCATTGTCGGCGCCGCTCGACAGCGGCCGTGTTCCCGCGGGCAGTCCATTCTGCTGAAGGATGAAGGCTGCGAGATTCTGGTAGTCCGGCATGGTCAGCGAGCCCGGTGCCGTCAGCGGCATCTTCGAATGCTCGAACGTCACCAGCGCGCCGAGCGTTTTGGTGCCCCACGTCCCGGCAAAGGATGGCCCTTTCAGCGCGGGCCCGACGCCACCGCCAAGTTCGCTGCCGTGACAGCCCTGGCAATTGGTTTGAAATAGCGTCTTGCCCTTGCTGGCCTCGTCGGCGGTGTACCATCCATCCGTGGTCGCAGCTGGGGCCTGTGCGACCCGTTGCGGAACATCTTTTGCAGCTTCTGCCGGCGCAGGTGTTGCCGGTGCCGGTGTCGTCGTCACCGCGGGTGGCGTGGTAGGCGCGGGTCTTGATGCCGGTGCCGGTGCAGCCGGAGTGGCGGCGGTGGCGACGGGCTTCATGTTCGCCGGCGCGGCGGCCGGGCCGATCGCGGTCCGTATCGCCTGCACTGTATCCGCGCGCACCGGCTGTGACGCGGTATTGCCCCAGCTTGTGCGCACATAATTGGCAATGCTTGCAACGTCGTCGTTCCGCAGGCTCGCAAAGGACGGCATCGCCATATAGGCGCCGCGGGCCGGAACGCCGCCCAGAACGACGGACAGCACGTCGGACGGATCGGGCGCCAGCACGACCGGATTTCCTGCAAGTGGCGGGATCGCGCCCGGCATGCCGATGCCCTTGGCCTGATGACACGGCGCGCAATGATCGAGATACAGATGTGCAGCCTTGGTGTCGGGCTTGAAAGACGAGGTGGCAGGGGAGGGCGTTCCGCGCGCGGGCTGCGACTTGAGATAGATCGCGATCGCCATCAGATCGTCGTCGGTCAGATACGACAGGCTGTTGTGGACCACCTCGCGCATCGGGCCGACCGCTGTGGTCTTGCCCTTCACCGCGCCTCGCTTGAGGAATGCGACCAGTTGCTTGTCGGTGAACTTGCCGATGCCGCGCCGCAAATCGTTGGTCAGGTTGAGCGCAAACCAGTGATCGACATGTGCGCCCGTCAGTTGCTCGCCGCGCTTGATGCCGCCCAGAATCGTGCGCGGCGAATGACAGGCGCCGCAATGGCCGAGGCCTTCCACCAGATAGGTGCCGCGATTCCATTGCGCGCTTTTGGTCGGGTCCGGCGCGAAGGTGCCTTCAGTGAAATACAATTCGCGCCACGCCATCTGCGTCAGGCGGATATCGAAGGGGAAGCGGAGTTGGTTGACATTCACGCGATTAGCGACCGGCTTCACGGTGCGCAGATAGGCATAGATGTCGTCCACATCCGCCCGCGTCACCTTGGTGAAGAAGGTGTAGGGCATGACCGGATAGAGGTCCTGGCCCGCCTTGTTCACGCCGTCATGCATGGCGCGATACAGGTCGTCCGGAGTCCACAGGCCGATCCCGGTTTCATTATCCGGCGTGATATTCGGGGTGATCAGCGCGCCGAACGGCGTGTCCATGCGCAGGCCGCCTGCGAGCGGCTGTCCGCCGGGCGTGGTGTGGCAGGAGAAACAATCGCCGGCGCGAGCGATATACTCGCCCCGCTTGACCTGATCCGATAGCGCGGCTGCGGCCGGGCCTATGACCGCCGGGCTTGCCGCGGCGGCGAGCAACGACATGGCCGCTGTGAGGACACGGGGGAGGGCAAGCGGCGCGGGCATGCGGGATCTCCGGGCTGGCGGAACCAGCCGGAGTATGCGGAGTCGGAAGACGTACGCAACCCTTGTCGGAAAAAATGTCGCGTAGTCTTGACAGGCGGTGAACGGAAGGTGCGGTTCGATAGCCCGGAGCGAAGATGTGGGTCCCCGCCTGCGCGGGGCCGACAATCTACCGCGCCACGATCGGCTGCGCCTCCAGCACCGGCTCGCTCACCGGCACGCTGGTGAAGGTGGACCCTTCCTCGAACCAGGACTTTGGCGCGGGGTGACCCCACAAGGTCTGGCGCTGCGCATCCTGCAACGCCCAGCGCAGCGGCTCGAAATCCGGATCGACGGTCAGATAATCCGAGGTGAACAGCTCGACCCGATGGCCGTCAGGATCGCGGATGTAGAGGAAGAACGCATTCGAGATGCCATGACGGCCCGGACCGCGCTCCATGTTTGCCAGATAGCCGCTTGAGGCCATCACGTCGCAGATGTGCAGAATGTCGAGCGAGCTTGCGGTCCACACGCCGATGTGATGCAGCCGCGGGCCGCGTCCGTTGGTGAAGGCGATGTCGTGGACGTTGCCCTTGCGATGCATCCACACCGCCCAGAGCTGCGGATTGTCGCCGTCGGTCTCGGTATATTCGGTCAGCCGGAAGCCGAGCTCCGTATAGAAATCGTAGGACGCCTGCACATCCGGCGTGAAGCAATTCAGATGATCGATGCGCTGGATGCGCGCGCCTTTGTAGGTCGCGTATTTGCGCAACATGCAATCGGCCTGGTCCATGCGGAAATAGAAGTCGAGCGGCATGCCGAACAGGTCGCAGGTGCGCAGCGTGCGGCCCTGATACGGAATGTCAGGGAACGAGGTCGGGAAGCCTTTATGCGCGAACCAGAAGGCGGCGCGATCGAGGTCTTCCTCGCTTGCGACCTTGTAGCCGAGCGCCGGGATCGAGGGCTCCTTCGCCTTGCGCAGCACGATCGAGTGATGATTGCGCTCCTCGACCGCACGCAGATAGATCGCATCCGGGTCGTCGTCGGTGATCAGGTAGCCGAGACAATCGACGTAGAAGGCGCGGGATGCCGCGAGATCGCGCACGCCGAACTCGACATGGCTGGCGCGGACGATGTTGAAGGGCGGACTGAAGTTCGGTTTGCGGATGGGCATGGACGGTTCCTCGGTGTTTCTCCGTCACCCTGAGGTGCCCGCGCGAAGCGCGGGCCTCGAAGGGCGACGGCCGGTTCTGTGGCCGTTCATCCTTCGAGGCTCGCACGACGCTGGCTGCGTAAACTTGCCAGCGATGCTCGCACCTCAGGACGACGGGTGAAGGCTCGTGTCGCTCGGCTAAGCTCCAATCTTCGGAATCTTGTGATTGTCGAGCGCGATCGCGATGTTCTTGGTCTCCATATAGAAATCGAAGGAATAGTCGCCGCCGTCGCGGCCGATGCCGGACGACTTTACGCCGCCGAATGGTGTCGGCAGGTGGCGGACATTTTCCGAATTCACCCAGATCATGCCGGCCTCCAGCGCCTGTGCCATCCGGTGCGCGCGCCCGACATCGCGGGTCCAGAGATAACCGGCAAGGCCGTAGCGCACGTCATTGGCCAGCGCGACCGCCTCCTTCTCGTCGGCGAACGGGATCATGGTGAGCACCGGGCCGAAGATCTCTTCCTGCGCGATCTTCATGTCGTTGCGGGCGTTGAGATAGAGCGTCGGCTCGACGAAATTGCCTTTTCCGCCATTGGCCCGGCCGCCGCCGACCGCAACGGTCGCGCCCGCATCGCGCGCGGCGCTGACATAGCTCAGCACCTTCTCGACATGGCGCGGATGGATCAGCGGGCCGATCTCGGTCGCGGCATCGAGCGGATGGCCGACCTTGATCTTCATCACGCGTTCGGCGGCACGCTTGGCGAACTCGTCGTAGATTGAGGCGTCGACCAGTGCGCGGCTGGAGGAGGTGCAGCGCTCGCCATTCAGCGAGTAGATCATGAACAGGCAGGCATCGAGAGCGCGGTCGATATCGGCGTCGGCGAACACGATCACCGGGTTCTTGCCGCCGAGTTCGAAATGCACCCGCTTCAGCGTCGCCGCGCCCTGCCGCATGATCGCCGAGCCGGTCGTGCTTTCGCCGACGAAGCCGATCGCCTTGATGTCGGGATGCTCGGTCAGCGCCTTGCCGGCCTCTTCGCCCATGCCGTGCACGACATTGAGGACGCCAGCCGGCAATCCGGCTTCGAGACAGATTTCCGCCAGAAGCTGCGCGGTGAGGGGAGACCATTCGGCCGGCTTGTGCACGACCGTGCAGCCGGCGGCGAGCGCCGGCGCGATCTTCCAGGTCGACAGCATGAACGGTGTATTCCAGGGCGTGATCACGCCCACGGGACCGATCGGCTGGCGGATCGTATAATTCAGATGCGTCTCGGTCGGCAGCGACAGCCCGTTATTCGCCTCCGGCGCGCGGTCGGCATAGAAGCGGAAATTCTCCGCGCCACGCAACGCCGCTTTCGCCATGTAGCGGATCGGTTGGCCGGTATCCATGCACTCGACGTAGGCAATCTCGTCGGCGCGCGCGACGATCGCATCCGCGATCTTGTGCAGAATGGCACGGCGCTTGTCGCCCGAAGTGTGCCCCCAGTTGGTGCGGAACGCCTTCATCGCGGCTTTCGCGGCGCGGTCGATTTCGGCAGCGCCGCCGCGCGAGACTTTTGCAATCGGCGCGTTATCGACCGGAGAGGCGGTTTCGAAGGTGTCGGCGCTGGTCTCCGGCTTGCCGTCGATCAGATGCGGCACGACGTTCTTGCGGAAGCGCGCGAGGTGCTTTTCGGCAAGCGCGATGGTGTCGTCGAGGGTGGTGGTGGTCATCATTTGATCTCCCCGCTTGCGCGGATTGGACTCCCTCCCCCTGAAAGGGGGAGGGTCGGGGAGGGGGTCATACAGTGTCGGAAAAGAACCCCACCCGACTGCCCTCGCTTTGCGATGGCAGTCGACCTCCCCCTTTCAGGGGGAGGTGAAGAGACGCTGTTACGCCGCCTTTTCAGCCTTGCGGAGCGTGTCGCGCCGCAGGGTGAGCTGGGTGATCTCGTGCATTTCCAAGGCGAGCTGCATCGGGTGTTTTTTCAGGGTGGCGGCGAGCGATTTTTCCGCGGCCGCCATCAGCATGTCGGCGACCTTCTGATAGGCCTCCTTCGGACGGCCCTCGCGCATCCGCACGATGATGTGCACGAACGCGTTGTCCGGGTTGCGGTCGGCGACGCAGTAATGTTCGCGGCGCTCTGAGCGCGTGCGGATGCCGTCGAGCGGCGCGTGACCGGAATCGATCATCGCCTGATGCAGCGCATTCAGGAGACCCTGAACGTCCATCGAATTGTCGAGATTGGACGAATATTCCACGATGATATGCGGCATTTGATCCTCCTCGTCGTCGCCTGCGTGCAAAGGGGTCGTTGACGCGCCCCCGTGAAGACCTTTAACATGTTAATCATTCCGCCGGGCAGGCCGTCAAGACGGTTGTCCCGGAAACGAGAGCGTCCATCGCCCACAAATTCTGCCAAGACTTTGGGAGGTTAGTTCATGCCGCTGCCGCTGGAGCGAATTAAAGGCTCGATTCCGCCGCTGATCACCCCGTTTCGCAACGGCGAGGTCGATTACGACGCCTATGCAAGGCTCGTAGAAATGCAGATCCTCGAGGGCTCGCACGGCATCCTCGTCAACGGAACGACGTCGGAGCCCGCATCTCTGACCACCGAGGAACGCAATCGTTTGGTCACGCTCTCGGTCGAGGTGGCAAAGGGGCGGGTGCCGATCGTCGCTGCCACCGGCTCCCAGGCGATCTGGGAAACCCGCATCCTGACCGAACATGCCGCCAAGGCCGGCGCCGATGCGCTGCTGATTGTCACGCCGTATTACACCCGCCCGCCGCAGCGCGGCATGATCGCCTATTATCTCGAAGTGATGAAGGGCATCGACCTGCCCTGGATGATTTATCACATCCCCGGCCGCGCCGCGATCGACATCAAGATCGACACCGTGAAAGAGCTGCGCGACAAGTCGCCGAACTTCGTCGGGATGAAGCATGCCTCGCTCGATCTCGACTTCGTTACCGAATGCCTCGCGGTCGCGGGCCACGACTTCAAGATTTTCGTCGGGCTCGAAGAGCTGTCGTTCCCGATGATGGCGATCGGCGCCTGCGGATTGATGAACGCGGTCGGCAACTTAAGGCCGCGCGTGCTGTCCGATCTGTGCGAAGCGGTTTGGAATGGCGACCTGAAGACCGCACAGGATCTGCATCATCGCCTGCACGATCTCAACAAGGCGATTTTCTACGATACCAATCCGATACCGATCAAATACATGGCGAAGCGTTTAGGCATCGTCGATCGCAACGAACATCGTCTGCCGATGGTGCCGGCGACGCCGGAGCTCGAAAAGCGCCTCGACGGCGTTCTCGCGCGCGCCGGCATGCTCACGAAAGAAGCCGCGGAATGAGACTGGTCAGCTTCAAACGTCATGGCCGCGACGGCTTCGGCGTGGTCACCGGTGACGGCATCATCGACATGCACCCGCGCCTGCCGCGGTTTCACACCCTGCTCGAGGTGCTGCGTGCGCACGCGCTCGATGAGGTGCGCGCGGCCTCTGTCGACGTGCGCCCGGATTTTGCGCTGGCCGATGTCGAATTGCTGCCGCCGGTAATCGGCCCGGAAAAAATCCTCTGCATCGGCGTGAACTACGCCAACCGCAACGAGGAATACCGGGACAATTCCGAGTTGCCGAAATATCCGAGCATGTTCTTTCGCACGCCCGGCTCGTTCGTGGGCTACGGCGCGCCGCTGATCCGTCCGCCGGAATCCGAACAGCTGGATTACGAAGGTGAGATCGTGCTGGTGATCGGCACGGACTGCCATCGGATCAAGCCGGATCAGGCCAGGGATCACATCGCGGGTTATACGCTGTGCAACGAGGGCACGATCCGCGACTGGCTGCGGCACGCCAAGTTCAATGTCACCCAGGGCAAGAATTTCGACCGCTCCGGCTCGCTCGGCCCGTGGATGGTGACGGCCGACGAGATCGAATACGGCAAGCCGATGCGCATCGTCACCACTGTGAACGGCGAGGTGCGGCAGGACGACACCACCGCCAACCTGATTTTCAATTTCGACTTCCTGCTCTCCTATATCTCGACCTTCACCACGCTGAAGCCTGGCGACATGGTCGTGTCCGGCACGCCGACCGGCGCCGGTGCCCGGTTCGATCCGCCGAAATGGCTGAAGCCGGGCGATCTTGTCGAGGTTACGGTCGCGGAAATCGGTACCCTGAGCAATGGGGTCGAGGACGGGCTATGAGCGTTCGCATGCGCCCGTTCCAGCGTTCGCTGCCGATGCAGCTGATGCTGGCGCGGGAAGCCGTCATGCAGCGCTTCCGTCCGCATCTGAACGAGCACGGCCTCACCGATCAGCAATGGCGGATCGTGCGGGCGCTGAACGAGGTCGAGGCGATGGATATCGCAGCACTCAGCCGGGCCTGCTGTCTGCATACCGCGTCGCTGTCGCGTACGCTGCCAAATCTGGAAGCCGGCGGTCTCGTCTCGCGCCGGGCCGACACGCAGGACCAGCGCCGCGTCAGCGTTTCGCTGACCGCAAAGGGGCGCAAACTATTCGAGACGGTGGCGCCACAATCCGAAGCGATCTATGCGCAGCTCGCGCAGGACATCGGCCCGCAGCGGATCGAGCTGATCTATGGTCTGCTCGACGAAGTGATTGGCATTCTGCAAAAGCCGCGGCCACAAGTGAAGTCGGCCGCCGCGAGTTCGCGTGCTTCAGTGCGGCGCGGCAAGGCAGGGTAGGGCAGCGCATGGGTGAGTTCAGCAACAAGGTCGTGGTCGTCACCGGCGGTAGTCGCGGCATCGGACGTGGCGTCGCGGAAGCCTTCGCGCGCGAGGGTGCGCAGACCGTGATCGCGGCCACGTCCGAGCGCAATCTCGCCACGGCCGCGGACGCGATTGCCGCGTCCGGCGGACTGAAGCCCGTCACCGCCATGCTCGATCTGCGCAGGCTCGAGGATTGCCAGAAGCTGCATGCGCTGGTGAAGAAGGGGCTCGGGCGCTGTGACGTGCTGGTCAACAATGCCGGCGCCACCCGCGCCGGCAATTTTCTCGAACTGAGCGACGACGCCTGGCAGGATGGCTTCGCGCTGAAGTTCTTCGGCTGCGTGCGGCTGTCGCGACTGTTCTGGCCGATGCTTAAGGACGCGCAGGGCTCGGTGGTCAATATCGGCGGCGGTGCGGCGCGCACGCCTGGCGCCGACTTCACGATCGGATCGTCATGCAACGCCGCGATGGCGAATTTCTCGAAGGCGCTGTCGCGTCTCGGCATGAAGGATGGCGTCACCGTCAACATCATCCATCCGGGTCTGACCGAGACCGATCGCATCCAGGATCTGTTCGCGCAACGCGCCACCGCTGCCGGCAAGACCATGGACGAAATCCGGGTGGAGGCGGTTGCGCGCGACGGTATCCAGCGCATGGGCGAGCCGGCCGATGTCGCGGAACTTGCGGTGTTTCTGTGCAGTGGTCGAGGGCGGCATATCCAGGGCGCCGCGATTCCGGTCGATGGCGGGTCGACGCCGGGCTTTTATTGACGCGACGCGGCCTCAATCCGTTCATCCTGAGGTGCGAGCCGCGTCCTGCGGCGAGCCTCGAAGGATGGTCGGTCGAATAAGCGGGCATATTGGGCCGTCCCCTTCGAGGCCGCTGCTTCGTAGCGGCACCTCAGGGTGACGGTGCGTGGCCAGTGGAATAGCTCTCTCACCCCGGGGTTCCCTCCAGCATGCACGGCTAACATCAACGCCGGAGCCGGGAGGGCGCCATGACCGCTTGCCTCAGACTCTCATCCATCGCTGCCATCGTTGTTGCCTTGGGTATCGGCGGTGTCGCCTTCGCGCAGGACAAGCCTAGCCGCGTGCGCGGCGAGATTGTGTCGCTCGACGGACCGATGATGACGGTGAAGTCGATCGATGGCAGCGCCATGAAGATCAAGCTTGCCGATAATGTCGGCGTATCTGGCGTTGTCCCGTTCAAGATCGAGGACATCAAACCCAACAGCTATATCGGTGTGTCATCCATCCCGCAGGCGGACGGCAGCCAGATTGCGATCCATGTGCATGTGTTTCCGGAAGCGCTGCGCGGTGTCGCCGAGGGCCATTTCCCCTGGGACAACCAGCCGAAGAGCACGATGACGAATGCGACGGTGCAGGAGACCGTTGCAGGTGTCGACGGCCAGACCATCATGGTCAAATACAAGGACGGCGAGAAGAAGATCGTGGTTCCGAAGGATGCGCCGGTCGTGACCTATGTGCCGGGCAGCGTGGCCGATCTCAAGCCCGGCGCGAAAATCTTCATCGTCGCGGCGGTGCGCCAGCCGGACGGCAGCTTCACCGCGGCGCGGGTCAATGTCGGCAAGGACGGGCTGACGCCGCCGATGTAAGCGTTTTGTACCGCAGCCCTATCCCTCTCGGCGCATGAGGGGGCTCTTGTCGTCTCTGCCGCTTGCCTCCCGAGAAGGGCTCAGTCTGTCTCGCGGGTTTGCTCCATCGCTTGACGATGGAACTCGCTGAGCTTGCGGCGCACCTCGTCGCGGCTGATGGCGATGCCACACCCGGTGAGGTCGCCAAAAATCTTGTCGATGACATCGTCGTCGCCCGGTTCGCAAAAGTCGACGTGGTGAACCGCTGCGGCATAGCTTTGGATCATATCGTCCGGGGTCTGCATCAAGCGGCTGGCCCACAGACCCGCCAACACGTTGCGCCGGGCGATAACGTTGTCGCGGGTGCTGGCATCGCTGCACCAGGTCGTGGCGCTGTCGCCGGACATGGTCCGTGCACCAACTACGAACGCAGCATCAACGGTCATCGATTGTCTCCGGGGGTTGAGGGTACGGTTTCTTTATCGATTGACGGGGCGATCGGGGCCGACCCGCTGCGATGGACGTTGTCTCTCGCAGCCGCGCGGGTCTTCCACAGCGAGAACACAATGCCTCCGCCGATGAGCGACAAGGTCACGCCAAGTGAGATCGCCGGGTCAAGCTTGCCGACGATCTGGTTCCAGAAAATCTTGAGGCCGATGAAAACCAATACGGCCGCCAGCGCGTATTTCAGATATTCGAAGCGATGAACCATCGCGGCCAGCGCGAAGTAGAGAGCGCGAAGGCCGAGGATCGCCATGATGTTGGCCGTGAAGACAATGTAGGTGTCGGTGGTGATGGCAAAGATCGCCGGCACTGAATCCACGGCGAAGACCAGATCGGCGATATTGATGACCACCAGCGCCAGGAACAGAGGTGTGGCGAAGCGCACCATCTTTCCGGTCTGGGGGTCGGGCTGGCGGACGAAGAATTTGGAGCCGTGCAACTCGGCCGAGAATCGCATGCGTTTCGACAGGAAGCGCACAATCGGATTCTTCGAAACGTCGCTATCACCCTCGCCGGCGATCAGGATCTTGATCCCCGTGGCGATCAGGAACGCGCCGAAGATGTAGAGCACCCACTCGTATTGCTGCACGAGGGCGGCGCCCAGCCCGATCATGATGCCGCGCAGGACCAGAACCGCGATGATGCCCCACAGCAGCGCGCGATACTGGTATTTCGCAGGGATCGCGAAATAGCTGAAGATGAGCGAGATCACGAAGACGTTGTCGATCGAGAGCGCTTTCTCGAGGGCATAGCCGGTGAAGTATTCCATGCCCGACGTCGGTCCCATCGACCACCAGAGCCAGGTGCCGAATAGAATCGCGATCGCGATGTAGAACGCCGACAGGACCAGGCTTTCGCCGACACCAAGCTCCTTATCGTGCCTGTTCAGGACGCCAAGGTCGAATACGAGCAGCAAGCCGACAATGCCCAGGAAGGCGAGCCAAAGCCAGATGGCTTTGCCGAGGAAATCGGCGGTCAAGAAATCGGCGAGTAAGTCCACGGTCCATCCTTGGGGTGCTTGCGGGTTCTTGCGCGGGTGTGGGGCGATGCAGTCAGTGAGAAAGGAGTACCGGCAGCGGCGGATTGGCGACGATGGACTTTGTGGCGCCGCCAAGGACGAAGTCGCGCAGGCGTGAGTGCCCGTAGGCTCCCATCACCAGCAGGTCGAGGTCGTGCGCGGTGGCGTAGTGTTCGAGAGTCTCGCCGATGGTGCGCCCGGCGGCCTCTTCCTCTTCCATGATCGCCTGGATGCCGTGACAGGCCAGATGCTTGCTCAACTCCGCGCTTGAGCGGCTGGTAGCGATTCTCTTTTCCTGCGTGACCGTCACCACCCGCACAGACCTGGCGCGCTTTAGGATCGGTAGCGCATCGGCCACCGCCCGTGCGGCGGGCCGGCTGAAGTCCCAGGCCACTCCGACCACGTCAAAAGACCATGGCCTACGGCGTTTGGATTCTTCCGGAATGAGAATCGCCGGGCGGCCGGAGCCGAAGACAACGCACTCCGCGACATAATGCTGAAGCGTCGCCTGCTCACCGATCGGGATAATGGTGATATCATGCAGCCTGGCATGTTCGGTCACAATGTTTGCCAGTTGCGAGGTCGTGCACGATTCGACGATGCTTTCGCATGCCACGCCTCGCTTCGCGGCGAGGCTCTCGATTTCGTCGATCAGAAGCTTGAGGTTTGCCGCGCTTTTCTGCCGCTCCGCTGCGACCATTCCGGAGACGTCGAGCAGCGCATTCGCCAGCACGTTACCGACATTCGGAATGTCAATGTTTAAAGCAAGCGCCGACAGGCGCGCGCCCAGCGCCTCGGTAAACCGGACGGCTTGCTCCATCGGCGCCGCCGGCGTCCGCTCGGGATAGCTGCTCAACGGCAGCAACACGTCTTTGAAAGCCATTCTGTTTGTCTCGATCGATCTGCTGCTGCACATTGACGCGTCGCATGGAGCGAAACGCCTAACCCCGCAACGGAGTGCGCTCGCCGCGACGCCGCAAACGTCGGGCCAGCGTCCGTTTGGCGCGATCTGCAGCGCGATTTGAAGCAGACTGAAAGTCAGACTCGATCTCATCGATCGTGAATTCGGACAGCCCTTGCGGTCGGATTTTCAACAGGCAACGCTTGTCGATACCGTTTTTCGGTCCGTTGACATCCGACAGGACGATGACCACGCCGCGGATGCGATCTTGAAAACGGGAGAGGGCGAATGCCACCCGGTTCTCCACGTATTCGCGCAGGCTGCCGGTTAGCTCGATATCGCGTGCCGTCGTTGTGATTCTCATCACTTTCTCCAGAAGTGCCGCTTGCGAGCCTTATGTGGACTTGTTCAATCATCAGAAAAAGCAGATAATTCGATGTATTAAGATCGAAAAAATCTGCGAATGAGAGGTGGCTGCAATGCTGAACTACAAGCAACTGCACTATTTCTGGCGGGTCGCCAAAGCCGGCAGCATCGCCCGCGCGTCCGAGCAGTTGCGCCTTGCGCCGCAAACCATCAGCAGCCAGATCGGCACGCTGGAGGATGCGCTCGGAACGGAATTGTTCAGCCGGGTGGGGCGGCGGTTGGAATTGACCGCGGCGGGACAACTGGCGGTTTCATATGCCGAGGAAATTTTCCAGATCGGCAGAGAACTGGAAGAAACCGTCCGCAATCGCCCCGGCAAGGGGGACATTCTGTTTCGCGTTGGCGTGGCTGACGTGGTGCCGAAGTCGATGGCCTATCATCTGCTCGCCCCTGCCGTGGGTAGCGCCGAACGCGTTCGCCTGATCTGCCGCGAAGACAAAGTGGAACGGCTGTTCGCGGAACTTGCCATTCATAAGATCGATCTCGTGATCGCCGATCAGCCGCTGCCGTCCCAACTTGGGGTGAAAGGATACAGTCACACGCTTGGACGCGCCCAGATCGCGTTCTACGCGGTCCACAAACTCGCGACGCGCTACCGCAAGGGCTTCCCGCAGTCTCTGCACGGTGCACCCATGCTGTTGCCGGGTGACGGCGCGGCGATGCGAGGGGCGCTCACGCGCTGGTTCAGTGAACATCAGGCCGAGCCGCAAATCGTCGGGGAGTTCGACGACAGCGCGCTGATGAAGGCTTTCGGCAAGGCAGGGACGGGCATTTTCCCGGCTCCCGTCATCCTGGCTGACGAGATCCGCAGTCAATACGATGCTGTGATGATCGGCCGCGCAGACGGCGTGGCAGCCAGATATTACGCAATTTCGGTCGAGCGCAAACTGATGCATCCGGCCGTCGTGGCCATCAGCAAAGCGGCAAAGTCAGAGCTATTCGCGGTGGATAGCGTCTCAGCCGCGTCTTGATCAGGTGCTGCCGCCGGGATCGAGCCTGGCGGAGACCGCCGCGCGGAAAAGGGTTCACACCTCGTGTTCGTGTTCGTGTTCCTTGCCGATATGCCGGGTGCGAATGCGGCGCACCGTCCACCAGATCGCAAGTAGCGACACCGGTACGAACGCCGCGGTGGCGAGCGAGGGATCGATCGGCCAGCCGGCGTCATGCACGCCCTTGACCAGATAGCCGAACAGTCCCACCACGTAATAGGTGATGGCCGCGACCGACAATCCTTCGACCGTGGCTTGCAGCCGCAATTGCATGCGGGTGCGCGCATTCATCGAGCGCAGCAGATCGCGGTTCTGCTGCTCGACCTCGACATCGACGCGGGTGCGCAAAAGCTGGGCGGCGCGCGCGAGCTTGCGCGACAGGTTGGCCTGCCGCTCTTCGGTGGTGTTGCAGGTCCGGATCGCCGGCGCCATGCGGCGTGCCAGAAACGACGACCAGGTCGGCAGACCGCCGACCTTGCGCTCGCCGATGATGCGCAGCCGCGTCTGCACGATTTCGTCATAGGCGCGGCTGGCGCCGAAGCGGAACAGGCTTCCTGCGGCGCCAGCTTCGAGTTCGGCCGCGAGCGCGGTGAGTTCGTCGAGCAGACGATTGTTATTCGCAAGCGAGGATTCCTGCCGCAACTCGTTGGTCAGGTCGGCCAGCCGGCGTTCGATCCGGTTGATCGACGGTGCCAGTTCCTGTGCCTTGGGCAGTCCGAGCAGAGCGAGCGTGCGATAGGTTTCCAGTTCGAGCAGCCGCTGAACCAGCGCGCCGGCGCGTTCGTCGCCAAGCCCGCGGTCGAGCACCAGGATGCGTACGAAGCCGTCCGCATCGGCAAGAAAGTCGGTGCCGTAGATCGCAGTGCCGTCGGAATTTTCCGCGACCGCCAGGCTGGGGCGGCTGAAATACCGTTCGATTGCAAGCCGGTCCGGCCGGTCGGCCAACAGATGCAGGTCCACGGCCACGAGCAGTGGGCCCGGCTGCGGCACCAGCGTCATCGGGGTTGCGAGCGTTGAAGCGGAGGGGTGAAACGGAGACGCGGCCGGATCGGCGGGCAATTCAAGCGTATAGGTGGTGAATTCGGAATGCTGCTCCCAGCGCAGACCGGTGCCGCCGAAGGTGACATGGAAATGCTTGTCGGTCGGACGTGGCGCGACGATGCCACGGCGCTCGCACAAAGCGGTCAGCGCTTTGCGATCCTCGACCGCCTGCTCGCCAACGGTATCGAAGGCGAAATGCAGGACGCGCGCCGGCGTTGCGAGCGCACGGAATGGGCGCGCATGCACCTCCCCCAGAATGGCCGCGCGCAGGCGGTGGGGTTCGAGCCGCTTGTCGCCGATGATGACTTCCGCGCTCATGGTTCAATTCGGTGACATGGGGCCGGGCGCTTTGCAAGCGAAGGGTTATTTCCCTCTCCCCGCGATAGCGGGGAAAGGGTGCCGAGCGCATGCGAGGCGGGTGAGGGGCTTTTTTCAATTCGGAGAGAAGCCCCTCACCCGGCTCGGTCCTTTCGGACCTCGCCACCCTCTCCCCGTAAACGGGGAGAGGGAAGAGCGCGGCCATATCAACGTCGCGCACGCTTCACCTCTATCCCCAAAACCTTGATCCGCGAGGTGAGTGTGGTCGGCCGCACGTTCAGCAACTCCGCCGCGCCGCCGGGGCCGAAAACCTTGCCGCCGCAGGCTTCGAGCGCAGCGATGATATTGGCACGGTCGCGGTCGCGCCGCTCGTCCTCCGTCAGCAAGACTGCCATATCGGCGCGCCCGCCCGCCGCTCGACCGCTGCCGACGGATGGCAGGTCAATCCGGACGCGGCCGCCGCGGGCGAGAATGGCGGCGTGTTCGATCACATTTTGCAATTCGCGCACATTGCCCGGCCACGCATATTGCATGAGGCGCCGCATGTCTCCTTCGGTCAGCCTGGGGTCGCCGATCTTGAGTTTGTGCGCCGCGGCTTTGAGAAAGTGTTGTGCAAGGAGGGGGATGTCGTCAATGCGCTCGCGCAGGGGCACGCAATCGATCGGAAAAACGTTCAGCCGGAAAAAGAGGTCCTCGCGGAAAAGCTTGTCGCGCACTGCCAGTCCAAGATCGCGGTTGGTCGCCGCGATCACGCGGACATCGACGTGGCGGGTACGCGCCTCGCCGACGCGTTCGAACTGGCCCTCTTGCAGGACACGCAACAATTTGCCCTGCAATTCGAGCGGGATATCGCCGATCTCGTCAAGGAACAGCGTGCCGCCATCGGCCAGTTCGAACCGTCCCGGCCGGTCCCGCAGCGCGCCGGCCAGCGCGCCGCGCGCATGGCCGAAGAATTCGCTCTCGAACATGTCGCGCACCACCGCTGCGCAATTGACGCGGATCAGAGGCCGGTGGCTTCGCTTGCTGGCGCCATGGATGGCGCGCGCAATGAGCTCCTTGCCGGTGCCGGATTCTCCTGAAATGAGTACGCTCGCCTCGGTCGGGGCGACCAGTTCGATCTGGCGCAGAATTTTCTGCATGGCCGCGCTGATGCCGATGATGCCGCGGTGATTGGTCTGCAGGCGGATTTCCTCCTGCAGATATTCGTTGTCCTGTTCGAGCCGCTTGCGCAGCTGTTCAACTTCGCTGAGCGCGGCGCGCAGTTTTTCGTCGGATTCCCTGCGTTGGGTGATGTCGCGAAACACGATCACCGCACCGATGAGCGAGCCGCGGTCGCGGATCGGGGTCGAGGTATATTCGACGAAGAATTTCGATCCGTCCTTGCGCCAGAACACTTCATTGTCGACCTGGTGCACGGCGCCGTCGCGAAAGGCGGCGTAGATTGGGCAATGGATCGCCGGATAATGCGAACCATCGGCATGGGTGTGATGCACTATGGAATGCATGTCCTTGCCGACCAGTTCTTCGGCCGTGAAGCCCAGCATGCGTTCGGCGGCGGGATTGACGAAGGTGGTCTTGCCGTCGGCATTGACGCCGTAGATGCCTTCGCCGGCCGCGCGGAGGATCAACTGGTTCTCGCGTTCGACGTCGCGGAAGAAGCGCTCGACCCGTTGCCATTCTTCGATGCCGCCGCGGATATAGAGGTCGGCATCGGTGTCGGTTGCGCGCTTTCGCTGTGCGGCTAGGTCGCTGACGATGAGCAGGAGATCGGGAGCCGGGCCATCGCCGAGCCGGCTGCCGGCATATTCCACCAGGAGTTCGTGCCCGTCGGCGTGACGCGGTTTCAGCCCGCGCGTGCGGTACTCGCCTTTGGCCAGCACGCCGTCGGTAAACACGATCAGGGCAGGTAATTGTCCGGGATGCAGCGCAGTGACCCGCATGTCGCGGAGCGCCGTGCGCTCGTATCCGAGTAGCCGGCATGCCGCAGGATTGGCGTCGAGGATGCGATCGGACGCCGGATTGAGCGCCAGCATAGGCTCAGGCGCGGCGTCGAAAATGCGCCCGAAATCGGCAGCAGCGGCGCCCGCTGCTTGATTTTCGAGCAGGCTCGGATGGATGGTCATGGATGCAACCCAGAAGGCCGACCGAGATTCTCCTACCAAATTTCGTAATATACGAAAAGTCGTAAAAGTTCAGCCTCGCATTTCCTGACGTATTTGCTTCTGCATCAGATCGTCCACCCGCATCCGCCCGTCTGGCACTGACTTTGCTCTTCTGTTCGCAGCACCTTCGGTGTGCGTCCGCAACGCGCGCCGGTCGGAAGGCACCAGACGGGAGAAGTCCGATGTCCACATTCGACAATCCGTTCGACCCGAAACGCGCCCTGAAGTCCGCGGGCTGCTCCTGCGGCCAGCACATCAGCCAGGCTGAACACGAACGCGATGCCGTCCGGCAATTGCAATGCGAGCCGATTCCCTCGCAAAGCGATGAAAGCCGCTACCAAGGCGTGGTGGCCTCGGCTGTCATGCGCGCGATGTTTCCAAAGGACGTGGCGCGCCGCGCCTTCTTGAAATCGGTCGGCGCATCGACCGCGCTGGCCGCGCTCTCGCAATTCTTCCCTCTGTCGACTGCAACCGAGGTGTTCGGGCAGGGCGCCCCGCTCGAGAAGAAGGACCTCAAGGTCGGTTTCATCCCGATTACCTGCGCCACACCGATCATCATGGCGAAGCCGATGGGCTTCTATGAAAAGCATGGTCTGAATGTCGACGTTATCAAGACAGCAGGCTGGGCGGTGATCCGCGACAAGACCATCAACAAGGAATACGACGCGGCGCACATGCTGTCGCCGATGCCGCTTGCCATCACGATGGGCGCCGGATCGAACCCGATCCCCTACACCATGCCTGCGGTGGAAAACATCAACGGCCAGGCGATCACATTGTCCATGAAGCACAAGGACAAGCGCGATCCCAAGTCCTGGAAGGGCATGAAGTTCGCGGTGCCATTCGACTATTCGATGCACAATTACCTGTTGCGCTACTACGTCGCCGAACACGGTCTCGATCCCGATCAGGACATCCAGATCCGCAGCGTTCCGCCGCCCGAAATGGTCGCCAATCTGCGCGCCGACAATATCGACGGCTTCCTCGCGCCCGATCCGGTGAACCAGCGTGCGGTCTATGACGGTGTCGGGTTCATTCATATTCTGTCGAAGAACATCTGGGACCGGCATCCGTGCTGCGCGTTTGCGGCCTCGAAGGAATTCGTCACCGGCTCGCCGAACACCTATGCCGCATTGCTCAAGTCGATCATCGACGCGACTGCATTCGCTACCAAGCAGGAGAACCGCAAGCAGATCGCCGAAGCGATCGCGCCCGCGAACTATCTCAACCAGCCGGTCACGGTGGTCGAGCAGGTGCTCACCGGTACGTTCGCCGATGGTCTCGGCAATGTGCAGAAGGTGCCCGACCGCATCGATTTCGACCCGTTCCCATGGGAATCCTTCGCGGTCTGGATACTCACGCAGATGAAGCGATGGGGCCAGATCAAGGGTGACGTCGACTATGACGGCATCGCCAAGCAGGTCTTCCTCGCCACCGACACCACGAGGCTGATGAAGGAGGTCGGGCTTACCCCGCCGACTGCGACCACAAAGTCATTTGTGGTGATGGGCAAGACCTTCGATCCCGCGAAGCCGGAAGATTATCTCGCCAGCTTCAAGATCAAGAAGTCGGCATAGACCTTCACATGTTGCCGAGAAACCGATGTGCGCAGCTTGTCTCTCTTCCAGCTTGCGGGGTGAGAGACGCACATTGCGCAAGCGCATAGAGTTCGCATGACCCGCTCTCTCAACCTGCGTGCGGCGATCGTATCGATCGCGATCTTCGCGCTGTTCATCACCGCGTGGCATCTCGCAACCCGGGGCACCGGTACCGTTGCGAATATGGACCCTGAATACGCCAAGCTGATGGGCGCGACCGCGACGCAAGGCAAGTCGGCGATGCCCGGTCCGTTCGAGGTTGGAAAGGCGTTGTGGGAGCATCTCAACCAGCCGTTCTATGACAAGGGGCCGAATGATAAGGGCGTCGGCATTCAGCTTGCCTATTCGCTCGGCCGTGTGCTGACCGGCTATTTCCTTGCGGTGATCGTCGCGATCCCGATCGGATTTCTGATCGGTATGTCGCCGTTGATGAGCCGCGCTCTCGATCCTTTCATCCAAGTGCTGAAGCCGATATCGCCGCTCGCCTGGATGCCGCTCGCGCTTTACACCATCAAGGATTCATCGCTGTCCGCGATCTTCGTCATCTTCATCTGCTCGGTCTGGCCGATGCTGCTAAACACTGCATTCGGCGTGTCGGCGGTGCGCAAGGAATGGCTCAATGTTGCGCGTACGCTTGAGGTAGGCCCGATCCGCCGCGCCTTTACAGTTATCCTCCCTGCCGCGGCGCCAACTATATTGACGGGCATGCGCATCTCGATCGGGATAGCATGGCTGGTGATCGTTGCGGCCGAGATGTTGGTCGGCGGAACGGGCATCGGTTACTTCGTCTGGAATGAATGGAATAATTTGTCGATTGTGAATGTGATCAACGCGATTTTGTTGATCGGCATCGTCGGCATGGTGCTGGACCAGATCCTCGCCTGGTGCCAGCGCGCGGTCACGTTCCCGGAGTGATGCGCATGACCCGTCGCGTTCCCGGAACAAACCCATGACCGACCATTTCATCTCGATCGAGGGCATCGCCAAGCGCTACCCCGCGCCCGGCGGCACCGTCACCACCATCTTCGAGAATCTCTGGCTGCCGATGCAGCGCGGCGAATTCGTCTGCGTGATCGGCCATTCCGGCTGCGGCAAGACCACCGTGCTCAACATCCTGGCCGGCCTCGACACCCCGTCCGAGGGCGCGGTGATCGTCGACAAGCAGGCGATCGAGGGCCCCTCGCTCGACCGCGCGGTGATCTTCCAGGGTCATTCGCTGCTGCCGTGGCGCAGCGTGCTGGGCAACGTCGCCTATGCCGTCACCTCGAAATGGCGCAAGTGGTCGACCGCGCAGGTCAACAAGCACGCGCAGACATTCATCGACCTCGTCGGCCTCACCGGCTCCGAGCACAAGCGCCCGTCCGAACTCTCCGGCGGCATGAAGCAGCGCGTCGGCATCGCGCGCGCGCTGTCGATCGAGCCCAAGATCATGCTGATGGACGAGCCGTTCTCCGCGCTCGACGCGCTGACCCGCGGCACGCTGCAGGACGAGGTGCGCCGCATCTGCGCCGAGACCGGGCAGACCGTGTTCATGATCACCCATGACGTCGACGAGGCGATCTATCTCGCCGACCGGATCGTCTTGATGACCAACGGGCCCGGCGCGGTGCTGGCCGAGATCGTCGAGAACCCGCTGCCGAAATCGCGCGCGCGCAACGACTTCCACAAGCACCCGCTCTATTACGCGGTGCGAAACCACATCATCGATTTCCTGGTCGAGCGCAGCAAGACCTTCGTCGCGGAAACGCCGGGCTTCGACCCGCGGCATGTGCCGGTGATCAGGCCGGGCGCGGCCGAGCCGGTGGTGGTGAGTGTCCCGGGCGCGGTGCAGCACGAAGTGATGCACCGCAGAACCGGGACCGACACGGCATAAGCATCGAACATGGGTCCCGGTTCTGCAGCGCATCGTTGCACGCTGCGCTGCGCCCGGGACACGAGACCTGAGAACACGCTGATCCAAGGAGACCCATCATGAAACGCACCGACCTCACCGAGAAGCTGCTCGACATCAAGCGCGAGAAGGGCTGGACCTGGAAATATATCTGCGAGGAGATCGGCGGCATGTCGCCGGTGCTGGTGACGGGCGCGGTGCTCGGCCAGCACAAGATGACCAAGCCGATGGCGGCCAATGCGGCGAAGCTGTTCGGTCTGTCGAAGACCGAAGAGACCATGCTGAACGAGGTGCCGATGCGCGGCACCGCGACGCCGATGCCGCCCACCGATCCGCTGATCTACCGGCTGTACGAACTGGTGCTGGTGAACGGGCCGGCGATGAAGCTTCTGATCGAGGAGGAATTCGGCGACGGCATCATGTCGGCGATCGACTTCGACATGACCATCGACCGCCAGGCCGACCCCAAGGGCGACCGCGTCAAGGTGGCGATGACCGGAAAGTTTTTGCCGTTCAAGTATTACGGCGCGACCGGGAATGCGCAGGCGTATGGGTATAAGGAGGAGTGAGGGGGCAAGGAGCGCATCAGGCAGCCATTGCTGTGCCGAGCGAGGCCGCCAGCATGTCGCCGACGAAATCGGGAGGCAGTGGAGCGGCAACATGTGCAGCAATAGCACGCAAGCCATGATCGCGCGGCGAAAGATCGTTGGCGGGCTCAGCCATCCAAGCCTTCAAGCGCTCTGCGGCCGCTTCGTTACCTCGCGAGGCGCCTGCCAAGGTAACGGCGACGCTATCTAGTCCTTGCAATTGCATGGTGAGGCGCTGCAAAGCTTCGTCCGTGCCCTCCTTGGCAGCCGCCAGGTAAGCTACGGCAGGAACGCTGTCGTCACTTGCTAGGTCGGCTATTCCCGCGGCGGCAGCGACGTAGCGGGCGTAAGCGAGATTCTCGTCTTCCTTGAGAATCGCTTGGACTTCATTTTTGGCGGCTTTACGTTCATCTGGTGTTGCCGTGCGCACACGGAACAACGCCCTTCGCATACGAGCGGATGCAGCAATGTCGACCGGCAAATCGACCGCGGCGCCAGCAGCTCCTGTTGACGCAATTCGCACGGCCCCCTTCGGCTTCGAACTCGTCTGACCTTTCTCAAATCGAAGTTTCATGGATTGAGCTATTTGGTTGGTCGGCTCAATTTTCAGTGCCGCATCCAGAAGTGCGACCGCTTCTTTCAAGCGCGCAGACTCTTGCCCGACGACGTTGGCGAGTTGCGTATGCGCAATGACGTTGTTTTTACGATCATCTGGAAACAGCCGAGCGGTTTCACGCAATAGAGTTTCCGCTTCTTGTGGTTTCTCCTGTTGTTCAGCGAGCAAGAGTGCCAGTTGATTGCGGGCGGCTGCATCTTTTGGAAACAGCTGAATTGTCTCTCGTAACAGCAACTCCGATTCTTGTGGCCTTCCGAGGCTAGCCGACAGTAACCGCGAAAGCTGGCTGCGCCATTGTGGATCTTCGGGAAATCGCCGAATCGCTTCCCACCCAACCAACTCGGCTTCTTCCAGATGACCTTCGGCGGCGAGGGCATCGCGCCACAAAGACCAAGCGAACACGTTGGAGCCTTCGAAACGCAGCGCAATCCGCGCAAGCTCACGTGACATGGCCGCGCGTCGTTGCGGCACATCGCCGCCGCGGAGCAGTCGCATGCCAATGTTGCAGGCAGTGCGCACCAGATAGAATGTGTCTCCAGTACGGGCCGCGTATCGTTCGTGTTGCTGCATCAGCTTATTTATACGCGGCTCAAGCGTATTGAATTTTAGTTCGGCCGAAATACCGGAGAGCAGCGCCTCGCGGGTCTCATGCGGAGGTGGCTCTAGTTCGGTCGGCCGCGAGTCCGGGCGTCCGCCTTGCACAGCTTCCGCATCTTCACGCCACCATGCCGCAGCATCAAATGTCTTTCTTGTGTTGTTGGTCTTCCCTGCAATTTCTTCCTCAACCGAAGCGATGACGTTGGCAACGAGAACGGTCCAAAAAGTGGGATCACGCGGAAACGCTCCTTCGAGCACACGCCACTCCCGCAAGAATCGCTTCTTGGCCGGCCGCTGCGCATCGGCCCAGCGTGCGAGCCCATGGAGCGCAGCTTCTTCGTTCGCTGCCTCTTCTTCGCCGAGCGGAAGCGAGCGGAGTCCAAGCAAGCCAACGGTCAGATAGCTTTCGTCGTAACGCCCTCGTTGGCCCGCTTCGCCGCAAATGTCGAGCCAGAACGGTAACAGCCGACGCGGCGCCAAGCCCGCCTCCGCGGCGATATCCTGAGTGAGAGCGAGGACGCGCCAGTATTCGCGTCTCATATCGAGTCCGCGGTCGAGGACAAGCGTTTCCGCCCATGCGTTCCAATAGGCAAAGCGACAATGCAAATCGATCACCGTATCGTGCGGAGCGAGCCGCTGAATGACCGTCATCAAATCCAGCGCGGCCAGCGCTATTCGATTGACCTGCTCCCGATTATTGCGCGCTGTTGCGGCCCGATACTGTTTAAGCGCCTCAAGCGCGCCATGGTCGAAGGCCTTGAATGCCGGATCGTCGGACGCGAGGCCGTACAGCAGTGTAGCGGCCGCATCGCTCGGTTCGGCCCGCCGATAGGGATGTATGCTTGCTGTGCCTTCCGCGAGTGCCCGCACCTCCTCACCCGGAGCGGCGATCAATCGATCCAGCCAAGGATGCCGATACGGTGCGGCTGCTGTCACAGCGTCCATCTTACTCGTCCACGTTACCGCTCATAGCGGCTCCAAAATCGGCGCGTCCCGCGTCGCGCCGAAGCTGTTCCAGGTGGGCGTCGCGCACAGGCCCCAGCTGGAACGGAGCCATCGGACCGACCAGTTGCCCTACCTTGACCAGATGATCGGGGATATAAGTTATTCTAATATGAAGCATTTCTCGAATAGAGGGCTTGCCGGTACCATCGAGGTCAACCGCGAAGCTGGACGCTAGTCCAGCTGGACTTGGAAAGAAATGGGGGCTTCCTTGGCTCTCTAGAACCGTCGGAAAGGCAAAGGGGCGTTGCGCCCCACGCGCTTCAAGAGGCAGCCATTCGGCTATCACATCCTTGACGAGATATTCCATCAGGGCAAATCGCTGCCGTTGACCGGGCATCGGGCTGTAATGGCCTAGGCCCAGCCTATTGCGCAGCCGCAAGAGCCAATCCACCTCACGGAGGTCAGAAGCCACCTCCGATTTGAAGGCGACGAAGGGTGGCCGTGCTCCCGGATAGATCTGCCACTGGTCGAGCAGCTGACCGATGATATTATTGTCTCTTTGTCCCGACTTCGTAGCCTGTTCCATCTCGGAAAAACTGAGGCCGGTCTTCATCAGGGCGTCATCGATGCATTCGAGTCGCACGACCTTTTGGTTGGGCTCAATTTCAGGTTCATAAATCGCATCTGCATTGACGGACGTGAAGGTCAATGGAATGTGGCTGCGCAACGCACCCTGCACGCGCAATCGAAAGTGATTAGCCAACAAGGTCAGGAGCTCGATTGTAGTCGGCCCGTCCGCCTCGAATGCATCGCGGCGTGCGTCGCAGACACGTTCTTCAAATGCAAGGTTGTCTCCGACCGCATGGTCTGGAGCAAAACGCGACGAACGCAGGCGCGCAAGGTCTGTTTGCAAGTCGACTCGCAAGAACTCCATCGAACTCAATTCCCCCAGATGCGAGGCTCGCAATAATACGTTACTCAACCAAAAGATGAGCGCTTTTGCAATTGCGCCCGCCTCAATCCCGTCCCCAATCGAACATTCGGCGATGCGCCTGCACGCGGCGTGACTTCGCCCCGCGCGGGCGGAGCGCGCGGTGGTCCTCCGGCGGGCGGTGGCTGTCGATGAAATCCCGCACCGCCGCTTCGGGTGCGCGGTCGAGCCGCACGCCTTCGGGGCGGAGGCGGGCGAGAATGCTTGCGGTGTCTGACGGACTCTCTCCCCGTTCGTTCCCGCGCAAGCGGGAACCCAGGGCGGCTGGCACTGGTGCTCGTGACTCCTGGGTCCCCGCCTTCGCGGGGACGAGCGGGGATGGGGCTGTGCCGGTTGCTTCGTGCTTTTGCGCGGAGGCAGTAAGAGCGTGCGCGGGCACGAACGGAGGTAAGGGATCGCCTGCGCTTAAGCTCTTTGTGCCGCGCCGCTTCCGCGGCATTGCCGCGAGCTTGGCCATCTTCGCCAGTTCGAGTGCGGCCGCGAGTTTGTCGAGATCGACGTTCGCGTCGGCTTCCAGCTCGCGCACATAACGCTGCGCCAGCGCGTCGAGCCGCGCTGCCAGCGTGCGGCGCTTCAGTTTCGCCGAGGCGCGCGGGCGCGGCACGGTGTCGGTCGCGCGCGGCGCAAACACCGGCCGCACCCATTTGTTGTCGACGGTCCAGCGGCAGATGCTGGCGCGGCCGACGCCGGTCTTCTTTTCGATTTCACCGTAAGTGAGCGTGGTTTCTTCGATCAGGCGGCGGACGGATGCGACCTGTGCCTCGCCATGCGGGCGGCGGGTGCGCGGCGCGCGCTGCGGGAACTCCTCCGGCCGCTCGGGGGTGACGCGGACGCGGCGGATCAGCGGGGCATCGAGGACGGAGCGGTAGGGCAGGGGCATGAAAAGGATTATAGTCCTGTTCATGCGGCGGGCGCAAGGGGTTGCGGCGCGCTCGGTGCGCTCCCTCCCCCTAAAAGGGGGAGGGGTGGGGAGGGGGTCTTACGTGATGCTTGAAAGCATGACCCCCACCCGATTGCCCGCGCTTTGCGCCGGCAATCGACCTCCCCCTTTCAGGGGGAGGTGAAGAGGAGGGTTCGCGCAGGCGGCGGGATCGCACCGCGCGCCCGCTCAGCCTCACTCCGCCTTCGTCACTCCACCTTGGCGCCGGAGAACGCCACCACGTCGGCGTAGCGCGCCATTTCCTTCTTGATGAAATCGAGCGTGTCGGCGCGGGACGTGGCCTTCACCTCGACGCCCTGCTTGGTCAGCGCCGCCTTCACCTCGGGCAGGTTCAGCACCTCGACGAACACCGCGTTGAGCCGGTCGAGCACCGCAGGCGGCGTGCCGCCGGGCGCGAAATAGATGAAGCCGGAATTCGACTCAAAGCCGGGGAAGCCCTGTTCGGCCACCGTCGGCACGTCCGGCAATTGCGCAACGCGGGTCGGATGCGCGACCGCGATCGCGCGCAGCTTGCCTTCCTTCACCAGGGGAGCTGCATTCGGCGTGTTGGCGAACGCCATCTGGATGGTGCCGGGAATGAGATCGGTGAGCACCTGGCCCATGCCCTTGTAGGGCACATGCACCATGTTGGTGCCGGAGAGCTTCTTCAGCTCCTCGGTGCCGAGATGAAACGAGGTGCCGTTGCCGACTGAGCCGTAATTGATGGTGCCGGGCTTGGCTTTCGCAAGGTCGAGCAGCTCCTTCAGGTTTTTCGCCGGCAGGTCGTTGGTGACCACGATTGTGTGCGGGGTGACGCCGGCATAGGTGATCGGCGTCAGATCCTTCAGCGAGTCGTAGGGCAGCGTCTTGAACAAACTCGGATTGATCATGAAGGTGTTGGCGACCAGGAGGATGGTGTGGCCGTCGGGCTCGGCCTTCGCCACCGCGGAAGTGCCGATCTGGGTCGCGCCGCCGCCGCGGTTCTCGATGGTGAAGGGCTGGCCGAGCCGCTTGCCGACCTCCTCGGACATGGTGCGGGCGATGATGTCGGAGGTGCCGCCGGCGGCATACGGGATGATGACGCGGATCGGCTGGGTCGGTTTCCATTGCGCGGAGGCGGGCGCGAGGAGCGCGGCCGAGAATGCGAAGGCGGCGAGCGCGAGGCCCGACAGGCGAAGTGCGAGCGATGTCGATAGCGATGTCATGGAAAAATACTCCTCTACAGGATCAGTTCGCGGGCGATGCCCCGCACGTCCATTTCGTAGTCCAGGCCGATCACCGGCGGCCGCGCGTAGTTCCAGACGAGGCCGCTCACGATCGCGCCGCGTGCGGCCAGCAATTCGCCGACCAGGTGTCCGATATTCTGCACGGTATAGGCCTGCGTGGAGACGACATCCTTCCAGCCGAAGCCGAGCGTTTTCAGACGATGTTCCATCTCGTCGATGACGAAGATCACCTTCTCGCGCAGCCCTTCCGGCGAGGTGTCGTTCATCCGCACGATGCGGTCCTTGTAGGGCTCAGGACCCGAACGCGCATCGCCGCCGCCCGACAGCATGAAGGTGCGGCGCGAGGATTTCGCCGGGATGGTGTAGGTGAAGGCCAGCATCGAGGGCGTCGCGGGCTCGTGATACATCGGGCACACATTGGTGCGCGCCACCGGGTTCACGTGACCCTTGTAGATGCCCCAGCGTTCCAGCGTCTGTACGTATTGCCGGTTGAAGTCGATGAAGCCCTGATCGTTGAACGGCGCCGGCGAGCGCAATTCGCACTGCGCGAAGGCGGTGGTCGGCCGGCCGATCGCCTTCAGATGCGCCTCGACTTTTGCAAACGCATCGGCGAGCGGCACCGGCGCCATGAAGCGCGCGCGCTCGAGCTCATAGCCGTCCTCGGCAGCGACCCCGGCGGAATACTGGAACACAGCCGGAATGTAGCGATAGCCACCGGGGGCGAAAACGGTCGTAGCGGACATAAGGTCGGACTCCTGGTCGGATTGTTAGCAAGCGACGTGCCACCGAAGCGGATCGGCGCGCGCGCTTCAGTATAAGCACGATCCCGTCGGTCTAGCCGACCACCAAATCGGCAACCGCGCGTTGCAGCGTGTCCGGCAGCGCCACCGGCCTGCCTGAGACGCGATCGATATAGACATGCACGAAATGGCCCTGCGCCGACGCGGTGTCGTCATCGCCGCGAAAGACGCCGATCTCGTAGCGCACGCTCGAGGTGCCGCGATGCGCGACGCGCAGGCCCGCGGTCACGGTGTCGGGAAACGCGACCGGCGAAAAATAATTGCAATGGGTCTCGACCACCAGGCCGATCACGGAACTCGCGGCGATATCGAGTGCGCCTTGCTCGATCAGGTAGCCGTTCACCACGGTGTCGAAATACGAGTAGTAGGTCACGTTGTTGACGTGGCCATAGACGTCGTTGTCCATCCAGCGCGTCGGGATCGGGCGCAGATAGCGATAGGCCGAGCGCGTCTCGGGCGAGGGGCGTGTCATATCGCCGATTGTGCCGAACGCAGCCGCAAAGACAATGCGATCATCAGCCCGATATTGAGAAGCGCGAAGGCCGACAGGATCGCGAGCGTCGGCGAGATCCCGGCATGCTCGATCGCAAGCGCGCCGGCGGCCGGCGCCAGCGCCTGGATCATCAGGCTCGGCATCGCGATCTTGCCCATCAGCAGCGGAAAGCGGACGGCGCCGAAGATCGCGAGCGGCAGGGTGCCGCGTGCGATCCAGGAAATGCCGTAGCCCGCGGCATAGAGAATGACGGCGAGCGCGATCACCGGCCAGCCCGACAGCAGCAGCAACAGCCCGATCGCCATCAGCGATACCGAGGCGGCCAGCGTCCAGATCGGGTGATAGCGGGTGCCGGCGAGGCTTTCGATCACGCGCGCGGCGATCTGCGCCGGGCCAAACAGCATGCCGAGCGCGACGGCGGAAGCGAAGTCGAGGCCGCGCGCCTGCAGCACGATCAAGAGATGCACCACGATGATCGAGCCGATACCAGCGGCGATCGACAGGATCAGCGCCAGCAGGATCAGGATCGCGGTCTCGTTGCGCGCGGTCGCGGCGGGTTCGTTTGCTGGCGCCGCATCGGATGTCGCCGACGATATCGACGCCGCATCTGCCTCGGCCTGCGGCGCGCCGCGCATGGCGTAAAGCTGCAGCGGCAGCGCCAGCACCAGATGCAGTGCCGCGTAGGTGAAGCAGGTGCCGCGCCAGCCGATGCTCTCAACAAGAAATGCGCTCAGCGGCCAGCACACGGTGGAGGCAAATCCGCCGAATAATGTGAGATGGGTGATCGGCCCGCGCGCCGCCTGTCCGTACATCCGGCCGAGTGCGGCGAACACCGCGTCATAAAGCCCGGTGCCCATGCCGAGCCCGACCACCACCCAGGCTACGAGATAGAACGGGACCGACGGCGACAACCCGATACACGCAAGGCCGGACGCGAACAGAAGCGAGCTGGCCGCCAGCACTGGACGGCCGCCGCGATGCGCGATCAGCGCGCCGACCTTGGGTGAAATCAGGCCGCCGACCAGAAGACCGACCGAGACGCCGCCGACCACGGCGGAGAGCGGCCAGCCGGTATCGGCCACGATCGGCACGGCCAGCACCGCCGGAAAATAGAACGACGAGCCCCAGGCCAGAATCTGGACGAGCCCGAGACAGACGACGGTGATGAGTGGGCTGGATGCACCGGAAGGCATGGCGCGGGGACCATAGACGAGGCCTGAGCCGAGTCGAAACCCGGATGGTCTTCGACCTGCGTCTTGTGCGCCGGCGAGCGATCAACTCACGGTGGTGCGATGAATTGACCGGATCTGCCGATATTCGGGTATTTGAGCACCCTGAAGCGGGAATGAAGCGGCCTGCCGCATAGACTTAGCCTTTCGAAAAGCCTAAGCGTGAACTGTGAATTTGGCCGTGACAGACAAAACGACCGGCTCCGCGTCCAGCGCGTGCAATGTCCTGTTGGTCTATCCGCGGTTCGCGGGCGAGACTTTCTGGAACTTTGCGGCGGCCTGCGAGATATTCGGCGCCAAATATCCGACGTCGCCACTCGGCCTGATCACGGTCGCCGCGATGCTTCCGTCCTCATGGAACCTGCGGCTCGTCGATCGCAATGTCGAGGACCTCGAGGACAGCGATCTCGCATGGGCCGATCTGGTCATGACCGGCGGCATGCTGCCCCAGCATGACGACCTGCTGGAGATCATCAATCTGTGCCGTGCACGCGGCAAGCCGGTCGCCATCGGCGGACCCGGCGCGACCTCCGTGCCGCATTTCTACGCCAAGGCGAATTTTCAGGTGCTGGGCGAAGTCGAGGATGTGATCCACGATTTCATCGCGGCCTGGGAGGCCGGTGCGCGCGAGGGCGTGTTCCAGGCCAAGAAATTCGAGATCGATGTGCGCAAGACGCCGATCCCGCGCTTCGATCTGTTGAAGTTCGACCGCTATCTCTATGTCGGCGTGCAGTTCTCGCGCGGGTGTCCGTTCACCTGCGAATTCTGCGACATTATCGAATTGTACGGCCGGGTGCCGCGCACCAAGTCCACGCCGCAGATGCTGGCGGAACTCGATCGGCTGTACGAACTCGGCTATCGCGGGCATGTCGATTTCGTCGACGACAATCTGATCGGCAACAAGAAGGCCGTGAAGGCGTTCCTGCCCGACCTCAAGAAGTGGCTCGAACAACACGATTATCCGTTCGAGTTCACCACCGAGGCCTCGCTCAATCTCGCCGATGACGACGAATTGCTGCGGCTGATGAACGAGGCGAATTTCGTCGGCATGTTCGTCGGCATCGAAAGTCCCGATCCCGAGACGCTGGTGCAGATGCGCAAGAAGCAGAATACGCGCCGCAGCATCCCGGAAAGCGTCCACAAGATCAACGCGGCCGGCATGTTCGTCACCGCGGGCTTCATCGTCGGCTTCGACAACGAAAAGCCCGGCATGGCCGAGGCCATGGTCGAGCTGATCGAGGAATCGGCGATTCCGGTCTGCATGGTGGGGCTGCTCTATGCGCTCCCCAACACGCAGCTGACGCGCCGCCTCACCAAGGAAGGCCGGCTGCATCCGCCGCCCGAATTCGCTTCCAGCCGCGCCGATCAATGCACCCTCGGACTGAATTACGACACGCTCCGGCCGCGCAAGGAGATCCTGACCGACTACCGGGACATCCTGCAGAAGGCCTATGAGCCGGAAGCGTTTGCCGGCCGGCTGCGCAAGCTCGTGACGCTCTTGGACAATTCAACGCGGGTGCACCAGAGCGCGACCGGCGATACCCGACGCAAATTCCAGAGCACGGTGGCGCGCATCATCGAGCGGCTGCCGGGCGCGCGCGATGAGTTCAAGCAGATCCTGGTGCAATGTGCGACGCAGAATCCGAGCTCGCTGCGCACCATTGTGACGCTGATGGCGTTCTATCTGCATCTCGGTCCGTTCTCGCGCCATGTGATCGAGCAGATCGACCAGCGGATTGCCGAGCTCGATGACGAGCCGGTGCGGCCGCTGCATCTGCCGACGGCCGACCAGCTGATGGCGTCCAGCGAAGCCGCCGAATAGCGTTCCCGGCTGCTTCTAGGCGCTGCGTCAATCACGGCTGCTGCTCCTCCTGTGACACCGGCAGCGTCACCCGGATGCAGCTGCCGCGATCCCGAAACGGCATCACGAACACGTTGCCGCCATGCAGCTGCGCGATCTGGCGCGCCAAAGTCATGCCGAGGCCCGAACCCTTGGTCTCGCCGTTGATCCGGACGAACGGCACGAACACGCGCTCGCGTTCGCCGTCGGGGATGCCGTTGCCGCCATCGGCCACATCGATAATGGCTTCACCATCATGTTGCACGGTGATGATCACCGGCGGCTTGCCATGGCGTGTGGCATTGTCGAGCAGGTTGCGGATCAGGTGGCGCAGGAAGCGCCGGTCCGCGGTGACGGTGACGGGCTCGCCGTCCACCACACAGTCGTCGTAATGCGCCGCCTCCTCGGCGACGAGTGCCAGCAGATCGACATGCTCGGGCTGCGGCAGCACCTTGATCATGTCGAGCCGGCTCGCCATCAGGATGTCGTCCACCAGCGCGTCGAGTTCGGCGATGTCCTGGCTCAGCGCGACCTTGTATTTCGGATCGTTCTTCTCGGCGAGCATCTCGATGCCGAGCCGGATGCGCGACAGCGGCGTGCGGATTTCGTGCGAGGCATGCGCCAGCATCAGGCGATGCGCGTTGACCAGTTCCTCAATGCGCGCGGCGGCGCGGTTGAAGCTTTCGGCAAGGCCGGCCACCTCGTCGCAGCCTTCCACCTTCACGCGCGTGGTGAGATTGCCGGAGCCCAGCGTCTCGACGCCCGCCTGAAGCCGCTCAAGTCGCCGCGTCAGTCCGCGCACCACCGGGAAGGCGCAAATCGCGATCATCAGCGCAATGCCGCCGAGCAGGATGATCAGGCCGACGGCGGGATGTGGCCGTTCGGCGCCCTGCGCCACGATCCAGCGGCCGTCCGGCAACGGAACGCTCCAGGCGCCGTGACCGGGCATGAAACCCGGGCGGCTCGGATTGGGCGGCGGAATCGGTTCATCGCCGTAGGATGCGATGAGCTGCAGGCCCTTGTCGAACAGACCGATATTGGCGTTCAGCCGTTGCGCAAACTGCCGCACGGCCGCCTGCTGCTCCGCCGACGGTGCATCGGCGGGTGGCAGCGCGGCCGAGATCAGTTCACCAGCGACTTCGAAGCCCTGGGCGAAGGCCGGCGGTTTTCCGAACCGCCAGATGCCGCCGGTCACCATCACCACAAGGAGCAGGGTCACGACGATCGTGAGATAGATTTTGAGATAGAGGCGTTTCATGGGCGAGCGCCACGATGTCGATTCGGGCGATCGAAATTAGCGACCTCGCTCCGTTCGTCCCCGCGAAAGCGGGGACCCAGCGCCAAGTTGACTGGATTCCCGCTTTCGCGGGAATGAACGGAGTTTGTGGATCGAGCCGTGATCACCACGTTCAATCCTGGTTCTTCGCGAACACGTAACCGGTGCCGCGCACGGTGATGACGCGCTTCGGCTTTTTCGGATCGTCCTCGATCGCGGCGCGGATGCGCGAGATGTGAACGTCGATCGAGCGGTCGAAGGCCTCCAGCTGTTCGTTCTTCAGAAGCGTCATCAGCGCGTCGCGCGACAACACCCGTCCGGCATTCTGTGCCAGCGCCAGCAACAGCGCGAACTGATAGCCGGTGATCCCGCGCTCCTCGCCGTCGAGCCGGACCTGGCGTCCGCCGGTATCGATCTCGAGCCGGCCGAAGCGCAGCATGTCGGGCTTGTGCTCGGATTTCGCGCGGCGCAAAAGCGCGCGCAGCCGCGCCAGCAATTCGCGCGGCTCGAACGGTTTGGGGAGATAATCGTCGGCGCCCATCTCGAGCCCGACCACCCGGTCCATGGCGTCGCCGCGCGCGGTCAGCATCAGGATCGGGGTCTGCGACTTCTCGCGGATGCGGCGGCAGACGTCGAGGCCGTCCATGTCCGGCAGCATCAGGTCGAGGATCAGAATGTCGAACGGCTCGCGGTCATGCAGCGCGATGCCGCTGCCGCCGGTGCCGGCGATGGCGGTCGCGAAGCCGGCTTCGCCGAGATAATTCGACACCATTTCGGCGAGGCGCTTGTCGTCTTCGATGAGCAGGATGCGATCGGTCACTTTGGCAGCTTAAAGCAGGTGAGGGGGTGGGGGTCTACGCTTTGGGGACTATTGCGGGCCCCCACCCCATCCTTTCCCCGGGCGAGGGAAAGGAATCCGAAACAAAAACGCCCGGGTGGAGGTCTAGGCCTTCGCGGGGACTCAAACCGACCCCCACCCGACCCTCCCCTTGCGGGGGAGGGAACTCAGAAACCGGTCGGCGATCAGCCGCGGCGCCAGGGCGGCGTCATCATGCCCATGCCGGGTCCGCCCGGCGGCAGACGGTCGGCCAGCTTGCGGCGCTGCTCGGGGGACAGAACCTCGGCAGCGTCACCGAGCGCCTGGGTGATGCGCTTCGACACGCTGTCGGCGAGCGCGATCTGATCGGTGCGCAGCTTTTCCATCGCATTGCGATCGATGTTGGTCGCGGTCAGCAATTCGCGGGCCTGATGACGGGCGGCCATCGCGCGCTCGCGCACCGGCAGCACATCCTTCAGCATGGCGCGGACGATGCCGCGCAGCTTTTCCTGCTGCTCGCTATTGGCGTCGAGTTCGATCGAGAGGTGACGCACCATGCGGTCGGCGCGATCCTCGATCATCGCCGGGTCGAGCGGCGCGCTGCCCCAATGGCCGCGGGCGCCATGCCAGCCGGGGCCGAAGCCGTACGGATTGCTGAAGGCCTTGCTAACGGCAGCGCCGGTGATGACAGTGGTCGCGGCGATCAGCGCCGCGAACAGAATGGTTCGGCCGCGGCGGGTGCGCGGGACGGGTGGGCGGGCGATGGTCGCGTGATGGCGATCGTCGATCGGGTGGTCGGGGCGGATCTCGGTGTTGGGGGCGGTCATGGGGGGTCTCCAGGAAGCGATGTGGCGTCGGCCACGGATGCAATCTGGAGCAGGCCCGTTTCGGGGCGATGTGCGCCGTGTAAAGTTATGTAAAGGCGGGCGGTGGCTTGCGCGGACTGTTCTTCATCAGCCCGTCTCCGATCCCACCGCGTCGAGCACCAGATCGCGCAGCCAGCGATGGCCGGGATCGCCTTCGTAGCGCTTGTGCCAGATCTGGATGAATTCCAGCTCCGGGACTTTCATCGGCACCGGAAATACCACGAGGCCGGTCGACAGCCGGAACACCGACAAGAGGCGCCGGCGCGTATGGGCGACCAGATCGGTGCCCCGGATCAGCGACGGGATGCTGAGATAATGCGGCACCGCGACCACGATGCGGCGCGGGATCCCCATCGAGTCCAGAATCTCGTCGACCTGAATGCCGGTATCGCGATGGCGGGCAACGGTGACATGCGGTGAATCGAGATAATCCTGCAGCGTCATGCGTCCGCTTTTCAATCTGGAATTCCGCTTGTCGGCGACGCAGATCAGGGTGTCGCGATACAGCTGACGGCTGAATAGCTCTTTCGGCACATGCGGAAACACGCCGATCGCCAGATCGATGGCGTCGTCGGCGATGCGGCTGCAGGATTCCTGCGGGCCCGACGTGCTGATGACGAGATCGATGTTGGGCGCGTCGCGGCGGATGCGCCGCACGATCGCGGGCAGCGCCTCGACGCTCATGGCGTCGCTCATGGACAGCCGGAAGGTGCGCTGTGTGGTGGCGGGATCGAATTCGGTGCCGGTGGAGACGATGGAGCGGATGTCGGCCAGCACCGACTGAACCTGCGGGTGCAGCGACAGCGCGCGACCGGTCGGTTGCAGGCCACGCGGCCCGCGGACCAGAAGATCGTCCTTGAACAGATGGCGCAGCCGCTTGAGTGCGTGGCTGACCGCGGGCTGGGTGACGCCGAGCCTGTTCGCCGCGCGTGAGGCACTGCGTTCCGCGATCAGGGCGTCGAACGCGACCAGCAGGTTCAGGTCGATATTGCGCAGGTTCATGACTATGAATACTGTTTATACAAGTATGACAATAATGAAATTGCATTGATAGGCAAGCTGCGTCAGACAGGGTCCAACAAGCGCCCAAGCGCTTCCATGCTCTTACGGGAGGTTCCCATGCTGACTGTCGGTCATCGCCGCTACGTTGCCGTGCTGTTGCCCTACGACCGCAACTTCAAGATCGACGAGCAGGCATTCCGCAATTACGTCCGCTATTTCGCCGACGACAAGCGTTTCGCGCGCGAAGGCGGGTTGTGCATCAATCCGGAAGCCGGCGAGATTTTCTACATGACGCGCGAGGAAAAGCGCCGCGTCCTCGAAATCGCGATGGAAGAGGCGCACGGCAAATTGCCGATCATCGCCGGCACCTGGGCGCTGACCACGGAAGAGACCGTCGAAACCGCCAAAGACTGCAAGGCGCTCGGCGTCGACGGCATTTTCGTGACGCCTCCCGGCGGCGCGCAGGACGTGACGTCATGCTGGGACGCCGATGGCTATCCGGAGATCTGGCTCGATCAGATCATCGCGCAGGATCGCGCGGTCGATCTTCCGATCATCACGCATCCAGTCGGCGGCGCCAAGCCGCCGTTCTTCCCGGGCCTGCCGCTCAACGCCACGCTGCGCATCTGCCGCGAAGTCAAGAACGTGGTCGGCTGGAAGATGACCTACACCTATGAAGGCTTCCGCCTGATCGCCAAGGGCCTGCGCGGACTGGATCGTCCGGTCGCGGTGATGGGTGCGCTGGCGTCGCGCTTCCACGAATATCGCGCCACCGGCATGTTCGACGGCACGCTGAGCGGGTTCTGGACCTTCGCCAAGGAGCCGATGCTCGACCATCTTGATGCATGGGATGCGCGCGATCTCGAAAAGGCCTGTCAGATCTGGGACAGCGGCTTGTGCGAATTGCAGGAATACATCGCCGACATGGGCCGGCTGCATATCCGCTACAAGACCGCAACCTGGCTGCGCGGTCTCATTCCGAGCCCGTTCATGCGCGCGCCGATGCCGAAGCCGAAGCAGGAAGAGATCGACACCATCTACCGGCTGCTCAAGAACCTCAATCTCGACGTGATCGAAATGAAGGAGACCCGCATCGCGGCGTAACCGCCGCGCGCGTCCGAACCGGAACCCGGTCGCACAAGACCGGGACATCGAACGAAACCACAGGGAGATTTCGACATGAAACGCGCATCCTTGCTGCTGGCCGCGGCACTCGCGGCCTTCACATCAACCGGCGCCTCGGCCCAGACCTATCCGAACCAGCCGGTCCGGATCGTGGTGCCGTTCGCGGCCGGCGGCGCCGTCGACACGGTGGCGCGGGTGGTCGGGCAGAAGATGTCGGAATCGCTCGGTCAGCCGGTGGTGATCGAGAACAAGCCGGGCGCCGGCGGCAATCTCGCCGCGGACACGGTGGCGCGCGCGGCACCCGATGGCTATACGGTGTTCCTGACCACCAACGGTCACGCCATCAGTCCGTCGCTGTACCGCACGCTGCCGTTCGACGCAGTCAAGGATTTCATCCCGGTTACGCAGCTGATCGAGTCGCCGCTGCTGCTGGTCGCCTCGAACAAGCTCGGGGTCAATTCGGTCCAGGAACTGATCGCGCTGGCGAAGCAAAAGCCGGGCGTACTGAATTACGGCTCGACCGGAATCGGCAACCCGTTGCATCTGTCGATGGAACTGCTGAAGCGCGAGACCGGCGTCGACATCGCCAATGTGCCCTACAAGGGCGATGCGCCGCTCAACACCGCGCTGATCTCGGGCGAGGTCGATCTCGCCATCGTGCCGATTGCGACCGGCCGGGTGAATGTCGACAACAAGCTGGTGAAGGGCCTTGCAGTCACCAGCGCGTCGCGCGCGAAGGCGCTGCCGGATTTGCCGACCATGGCGGAGCAGGGCGTCAAGGGCTTCGAGATGGAAAGCTGGCAGGGCTTTTTCGTGCCCGCCAAGACACCGGACGCCATCGTGCAGAAGCTTTATCAGGCGACCAAAATGGCGCTTGAAGCACCGGACGTGCGCGAGCGGCTTGCAAAATTCGTTGCCGAACCGGTCGGAAGCTCGCCCGAGGCGTTTGCGAAGAAGTTCAACGAGGACGTGGCGAAATTCGCCAGGATCGTGAAAGAGGCGAAGATTCCGCTGCAGAACTGAACGCGAATGGCGGATGCGGCCATGCCGTCATCCGCCCGTTCGAAGACACGCGGCAGGCGGGTGGGCGATCCAATGCCGTTTGTCCGGTTGAATCGTCGCTGATAGTGTGGCGGTGCGCGGCACACCGGCCGCCACACCACGGGAGCCACTGAGCCATGCCGGTTTCACGTTGGCTGACAGCGACAGTGGTCGCATCCGTGCTTGCCGCGATCCCGGCCATAGCGCAGCCCGCACATGCCCGCGCGATCGTTGGTTTCTCCGGCAATTATCCGGCCGGCACCGTGGTGGTGCGTACCAATCAGCGATCGTTGTATTACGTGCTCGGTGGCGGCAAGGCGCTGCGCTATCCGGTTGGCGTCGGCCGCGGCGGCCTGCAATGGAGCGGGACCACCTTCATCAACAACAAGATGCTGCGGCCCGCTTGGGTGCCACCGGCCATCGTGCGGCGCGACAAGCCGAACCTGCCGTCGGTGGTTCGGTCCGGCGCGCCGAACAATCCGGTGGGTGCGGCGGTGTTGTTTCTGTCCGGCGGCGAACGCGCCATCCACGGCACCAACAATCCAAAATCGATCGGCGGCGCCGTATCCTATGGCTGCATCCGGATGTTCAACGCGGACGTGCTCGATCTCTATGATCGCGTCAGCTTTGGCACCAAGGTGATTGTGACGCGGTAGGTGCAGGCGCTTGATGTTTGATCGTTAGGATGACGCTTCGCTAATCCGCCCTGCGGCCTTGTTCAGGACGCAGACTCCGCACCGCGCTGGCGTCATGGTCGACCGGCGCCGATGTGAACCACGTTGCGCTCGGGTCGGCGCGATAGCGCGGCAACTCGCTCTCCAGCGAGAACACCACGCACAAGGCGAGACTGGCCCAGACCGCGGCGCTGAAATACAGCGACATCCAGGGCATCTCTTCTTTCCACTCGGAGTGCTCGCGCGTTACCACCCAGCGCCTGCTGACGTCGCGCAGCCCCTCCATCGGACGGAGCGGCTTGCTGCCGTTGGCCGTCTCGGCGCGCCACCGCTTCAGATACATCGGCACGTCGACGGTAGCGAGAAAGGCGAGATAGCCAGCGATGCCGACGATCGCGGCGATGAGGACGATGCGAACCACACCGTCGAATTCCGGCAGCAGCCGGAACAGGCCGAGCCCGACAATGAAGAAGGCAACCGCCCAGAGCGAATTCTCGAGCGCGTTGGCCCAGTATTTCCTGGTCAGCACTGCGTACCACGAGAACACTTCGGCGATCAGGATCAGCGGCACGATGATCAGCGCGGCGTTCAGTGTGGTGTCCGCGCCGGTCATGGTGCCGAGCCGGTGCAGGATGATCGCCCATTGAATGGCGAAGCAGATTTCGGCCACGGTCGCGACTGTGCGCCCGACCATGACGCTCGACAGCCAGGTGTCGAACAGGCAGATGCGCTGCACATCGGCGCGCGGCAGCAGCGAGCGGAAGGCGCAGCCGAACACATAGGCCGCGCACAGCGCGAGCATCAGCTCGATGCCGAAACGGCCGCCCAGCATGCCGGCCTGCGGCTCGTGCAGATTGCGATAGAGCGCGAACCAGACCGCGATATTGACGATGCTCACGAGCGAGAGCAGCCCCCACCAGCGCGCGACCGGATTGGACCAGACCAGAACCTGCGACTGCGCCGGGCGTCGGACCGTCATCAAACCACTCCACAAGAAAAATCGATCTGACATTTATCCGTAGTAATCTTGTCATAATCAATGCGGCGTGACGGCATTATCATCAACGCGGCGTGACGGCGGAATCCGGGATGACGCGGGTTTGGTGCGGGTTGGGTTCCGAAGGAACAGCGCATCGCTGACGCAGCGCACGCCGGAACCGGCTGTGCCGCCGGTCCTGCGTGATGGCGCTATCTATGTATTGCTGAAGATCGCGGCAAAGAATGCGGCGATTGCGGCCAGCACGCCGAACACGATCGCGACAATGATATTGAGCATTGTTTCGACCAGGTCGGAGACCGTGCTCGCCGCCACCACGACGACGCAGAAGCCCGCCGAAATCAGCAGGGACGTGAGCGCGGTCAGCGCCATCAGCCAGAGCACGAGAAACAGCAACCCGCCGACGATGATGGTGGCGATGAGGCGCCGGCTGAGGCTGCTGCCCGGCGTGCGCCGCATGACGGGCTGATCGGGTGCGTTCATGACGGGGTTTCCCCGACGCTTCGGTTCAAATGCGGTTAGCGCGCCGCCGCCTTGCGGGTCTCCGCGAGCTCCAGCAAGTGGGTCTCTTCGGGGATGGTCTCGGTGGCGAGCGTCGAGCGGTTGATATCGACGATTTTGGTAACGCCGGTGAGCGCCATAGTGATGTCGAGCTCCTTGCGGATCACCTCGATCGCGGTCTTGACGCCGTCCTTGCCGAGCGCGCCAAGCCCGTAGATGTAAGCGCGGCCGATCAGGCAGCTCTTGGCGCCAAGCGCCAGCGCGCGGAACAGGTCCTGCCCGGAGCGGATGCCGCCGTCGAACATCACCTCGATGTCGCCTCCGACCGCGTCCGCGATCTTCGGCAGCATCGCGATCGACGACGGCGCGCCGTCGAGCTGGCGGCCGCCATGGTTGGAGACCACGATCGCATCGGCGCCGCATTTGGTGGCGAGCTTGGCATCCTCGACATCCAGAATGCCCTTCACGATCAGCTTGCCCGGCCAC